>JACKZZ010023561.1_pt1 | contig 33721 bp, 38 predicted proteins | sample 8027871 | NCBI WGS metagenome assembly JACKZZ01 (sample SAMN15724774, study PRJNA655200) | protist metagenome | isolation source: fluorescence activated cell sorting (FACS) single amplified genomes of... | place: USA: West Boothbay Harbor, Gulf of Maine | collected 2000-07-19
AAAGGTTTGTTAACAAAAATTGCTTATTGTGATGGAGTGGGAACCACAATTACAGGTCCAATATATAAATTAATCGGCTTAGGAATCTATATTTCAATATCGTCTTATATTATAGCATTAATTTATAAATGGTTATACAGCGGATGGTCATTTGCAAAAATACAGGTAGCAGCAGCAGAACAAAATTATGACGATTTGTGCAAGAGTACCGCTGAAACTGCATATTTTAGTTGGAAGAGACAAACTAAATTTGTAAACCAAGCATGTAAAGACGCGGCAGATGCTAAAGCAAAATGGATATACAATCTTAATGAAGCGTCTAGAGAGGCAATTATGACTATTCTGGGTGTAGCATTGTCTGCAATAAGTCCCGGCGTTGTAGATGTTGTAAACAAGGATTCTAATTTTACAAGAATGAAAGTAGTAGGTACAGCGGTTCTTAGATCACAAAATACAGTAGTATGTGCGTTAGCAGCTGTTATTGAATTTTTAACCACAACATGTGGTAGAGTATCAAAAAGTATAACTGGTAAAGCAGAACCAGAGTTGATCAAGACGCTAAGCTCCGAGCTTCGGTTGCTTGAAAAATTAGCCACAACATGTGGTATAGCACCAAAAAGTATAACTGGTAAAGCAGAACCAGAGTTGATCAAGACCCTAAGCTCCGAGCTTCGGTTGTTTGATAATAGTCTAAAATTTTAATAAAAAACGATCATTTTATTGTTAAGCGTCCGAGCACTGCGTCCTGCTTTACTGCCTAGCATAGCGTTGCCAGCGGAACAGTGCCTTGTAGAGTAACGCGCGGCGTCGGTAGATTCGCATTTGCAAAAAACTTTCTAATGCAATACGTACTAACCGATTGTCTTGTTGTACCATACTCCTATAAATAATCCATGCATTTATATACAAATGTTGCGTATTGTTCGAAGATTCTCGGGCAAAATACGTGTTGACAGTGATTTTTACAAGCATCCCATTTTAAGAAAAACAAGGTATGACGTAGAGAGTGAAAAGTGGATAAAGAAACCTAAAAATAAGAATAAATAAATTATTTACATAAGTTAATGTGTTTTAGAACTCGTCTCCTTTTGAGGTAAGTAAAAACAAGCCACCTGCTAGGGCGCCTCCAAGCAATGGTCCTACGCAGTAGATCCAGATATCATCATAGTAATCTCTGAATATAGGAAGGGCAATTCCTACGGCCGGGTTAAAGCACGCTCCTGATATGCCAGCGTTTGCTTTTGCAGCGGCAGTCACGGTCAAGCCAATCGCCAAACCAAAGAATGAATTGCCAGCTTGGGATTTGGTGGTTGCAACATTTAATACAACAAGAGCCAATGCCAAGGTAAATACAGTCTCAACTGTCAATGCTGCCATGATAGAAACATCGTCTCCACGTTTTGGGAACGCAATTTTGTCACTCACATCGTCCAATACAAGCATTGGTACTAGGCCACCCAAGAAGGCACCTGCGATTTGTGCAACGACGTACAATCCAGCGCGTAACCAGCCTATTTTACCTCGGATAGCAACTGCTAAGGTAACGGCAGGATTTAGGTGAGCACCACTGATGTGCCCAAAGGCAAATACCATGACAGCGAGCATAGCACCGATGCCAAGCGCGTCTGCTTTCATGGCGATCGTGGCAGTTAAAAATAGGGCGCCAACGGCTTCGCATGCCATTTGTTGGTATACACTGTGCTGTGTTTTTGTTGGTCTTACTGTGCTTAGTAGTGTTGCGGATTCTTCATCTCCTTCAGCTTTGTTTACGATATCAAAACGGTTCATTTTTTTATTAGTGTATAACTAGTAGGAGCTTCTAATATAGGTATTTTCGCTAAAATTGCTTGACAAAAATGGGGTTGCCTTGTAGCAAAATATCAAGTTGGCGGCGCTACAAGAGTAGTGATGCATACAAGGATGAATGTGACTGGCAAATATTTCGCAGCATGCGAGTGGATCCAGGTACGTTCCTGAGGCAGCAGCTTGGGAGGTTTCGTCATGACATCTACAATTATGGCCTTGGTTACGTTCCCTACGATGACAACGATACCAAAAGTATTTATTTGTATTTGGATGGTGTACGGATCATGAAAGTGTCGATGACCACACCTCGCATTATTGATATTGAATTTCGCAACGACGATATTATGAATCGTTTTGGAAATGCCGTTGAAGATAGTCTATACAAACGCCGTGAAGAGTTTGAAGATAACTTTTTCTATGTTAATTTTTATGCAGATACTAGTTATTTTTCATGGCCATTCATTCGTTACGTGAAAAAGCAACGGAAACCGAGAACAAATACCATAAGTATATAGATGTTTTGTGCAAGACCTAAACATGTCTTTGCTGACATATAAATACGAAGTAGAGAAACAATCTCTTGACGGCTTTGTAAAAGAAGCCTCTGCACGGTTTCTAGATAAAAATCTAGACCTAGAGTGTGTTGGGCCACTCACAAAGACACCTGGAATCTTGTTTGAGCTGTCAAACGTACATGAAACGACGGACGATGAAATGCAACAGATGAAAAATGTCTTTTACGATCTAGGTGCAACTAATGTGTCCATGGATATTAACAACATGACGCAGACGGTCTACTTTTCAGTGGAAAAACAAAGTGTACACAAAAGATCGTTCTGCTCAGGTTCATATAAATGTATACCACCGCTACCAATAGTATTTTGTTTCGTCCTATGTCTTTACAAATATCACAACGGAACGATGCCTCTGTTGTCTTGAATAGCCATGAAAAGATTGACATGAAAAATGTGGAGAACGAAGACAAGACAATTATTTACAACATTTTGCATACCTTGACACGTAGTGGTGAGGTTGTCTTTTCCTACAAAATCTTTCCTAAAACTATTTTTTTAACCTTGTCTAAGTTGCAGACGCTGGACTACGACATGTTGGAAAAGATACACATGGTATCTGAGCGTATTGAAAACATCACCATGAATCTGCGAAAGAAAAATGTCGTCGTGCTCATCAAAAGGCAAATGAATACAAAAGTAACAATTCGAAAGCGAGAAATTTGCGACAAACGCATGGCAGAAGCTTCAGCGTCGCATTTTGTTTATAAAAACAATATTCGGAACGAGGACAAGCGTGTGTTCACTGCAATCATAAAACATTTTTTTGCATGGACATGGAAGAGTGTCGCTTGCCACATTGAGCTAGAGAAAGAAGGTGATCATTACAAGGTGCAAGTTACGTCCTTAATGGAAATTGATTACAAGAAGCTTAGGGCCCTTGATCAGATGGGGCCTTGGATTCGCGATATGCACATTGACCTAGAGAGTGCGGTGTTATCATTTGAAGTAAGTCGAACAGAAACTATAAATGACTCACAGCAACCAAATAAAAAAACAAAGTACAACTAATGTATGTTGCATCCATTTTCAATTTACATTTTACTCTACATCCTAACACTCTGTTGCTGCACAAGCATTGTCTTTACTTACCACTGCATTAGTAAAGGAAAACCTAAAAAAATTTCACCACAGAAAAAAAATTTAATAGCCTACAATCAGAAATGGAAATGTTTTCAATGCAAACGACTTATGTTGAGTAGCTTTAGATTGACAAATGTAAAAAACTGTACATATGCCGTATGTATCGATTGTAGTGATAAATTTAATCTTATCGATCAACCAGATAAATGTTTAGTGTAGCAAGACATACCGAAGACTTTGATTCTTCAGATAGGACTGGCCATGATCCAGAAGAATTATTTCATATTACATCAGTTAATTTAATTGTCGTTGGTCGTTTGCAAGTCGAAGACCATTTGTGCATTACAAAAGGCATGTTTACGATACAACGCCCTGGAACCATGTGGATTCCACTAGCTGTGCAGCGCTGGTTTTATGCTCAGAGCAGAGAGACGACGCTCAACAATATTAAAACCATGTATGAAAACGCAACATGGATACTAAAGCACATGGACCTTACGGAAAAAGATATACAACGCTTAAAAAAGCTAATACGCAACAGTCACAAAGGCATACGAAAGTTGCAGACCACGTATATCAAAGATGTCAACGTCATCGCTCAGCTAGCTGCTTTGGTATCGAGTACCACTGGCGAGCTCTATGATTTGCCAGAGGAAACAAAACCTAAAAAGGTGAATAGGCATAATTATTTTGAATAGTCTTTTTAGACATATGTTACCTGAAGCGGTTTTATTTTATTTTTTCCAACACTTTTGCTTTACGCTGCACGATGCGACACGCTTTTTGATTGCCTGTGGTTTTAAGCCTCAAGGCATTTACTGCCACATGTTGGTAAGGTCCTACCTTCGATTGGAGCTTGGCTTCGCATACTACAAGATTCGAAATTATATACCATTGTTAAGGCGTAGCGGCGAGCATGCTGTGTTGCAAAACATGGTGCTTTGCGACGATCGATTTCGAAAGAATAATAAAATCGTTTTTCACAGCCCTACAATGCGAGTAAAGTACGTTGCTCCCAATAGTATTACGTTGCAAGATCCAACAACGTTTTTTCATTTAAGGTTACGAGGTTTTTTTTGTAGTTATGTGCGAAGAACAGAAAATATGTATTTAAAACACTTTAAAAAGAATTTTAGGTTCAACGATTTTGTTATACGACGTTTTAGGCCACTACATGGGATGTGTTACTTGTCTCAGGATTTGTATGTCCGTGTATCCATTGTAATTCACTACGATGTTGTTGAACAATGTTTTTATCCACATGTTTGTGACTATTCATTTTTGTCTCGGTAGTCAGTTTGGCACTAATGTATCCATCGTACAACTTTGCGATGGTCATAACAGAGTCTGGTAGTTCTACCTTGTTTTCATTAAAGTCGTCTGCTTCGCCGTAAATGTACCTTTCATAAGACCTATTTTGTTGCTTCAATAAATCTACTTGCTTTAAAAGCAGTGAAATAGTTTGTTGCAGCGTTGTAATAGTTGCATTGGTTACTGGAATTTTCGGAACTGCAAATACACCACAGAGCTGCCTCAAATTGTTCAGTACAAGACCAGAGTTTTTGTGCGTGCAGCGCTTCCATGCACTGAATCGTGTGATGTACTCCTTTGCAATCTCTTGGATGCAAGCATCGGCCCATTCAGTCAAATTTTCAAATGGCATTTTGTTTAAAAATACAATAATGTTGTTGCACTTTGTTTCACAGATCATGCCGAGTTTGTCGACGAATCCAGAAAAAAAATGGTTTTTAAAGTGAAAAAAGACTTCGTCACCCTCCGAGATTAATGATGCGTTTAAGAGATGAATTAAACTCATTGAAAACACTTATCTATATAAGGATTGACACCTAGTATAAAATGAATACAACTCGTCAACAAGTACAACAAAGTTTTAGCAAAGCACAGCACAACTACCAAACAAAAAAAATACAGACACACACAAATTATCAAAAAGTAATCCGTGGCCACAACCGTTACACAAACTATCACAGTTTTCGAAAACAAGGTGGTAAAGACTGGCAAGCGTTTAAAGCAACGAACTAAAAAAATATATTAAAGATTATTAGCTGTTAAAAAATACTCCTCTATTATTAAAGCCAAATGCTCCCACTTTACAAGGTCCTTATCAATGGTTTTCGGATGCACATTCTCTACGTCATGTACTTCTGGCTCGGCTTGAACCTCTGTGCCCCGACCATTATGATCCAGTATGCCTTTATCAACGACTTCCACCTCGGTGTCGTTGAGCTTGCCGAGATTTCCGGCGTCATTAGTGTTGCTTGGGCCGTGAAGCCCTTTATTGGCTTTGTTGTTGACTACATTAGTCGCTTTGTTTCTAAGCGTTTTCAACTTAGCTTTGCCTACTGCTTTTCTGGCATTTGTACCTGCAGCCTTGCGTTTTGCAGCAACATGCTTGCCTTCGTTAGCGTTCTTTTTCTTGCGTCGTTTTTTCTTGCGTTTGCCGACGTTGTTCAAGACAGCTTTCTGGTCGTTACCTTGCAGAACCGAAGTATTCGGCACCGTGGCCAAGTCCAAAGCTTGGCTTGGACCTACCGTAGCTTTGGTAGCATTGTTGGCTGCCTTCTTTCTGCTTTTTTTTCGTTTCACAGAAACCGTTTTGCGATTGCCTCGCTCTGCTGCCTTGGTGGCATCTGTTGCAGTCTCTACTTGCAGGTCCATAAACACACTAAAAAAGCTAAACAACCTAGGAAACTTCGAGACTTGTTTGATAGCAACGTCCTATGGTTCTCCTTGCTACTCTTCTTCTTTGCATACGAGCCAGGTGACAGTTCTATTTTTGAATACCAAATGATCAAACGCTACGAAGTAGGCCCTATGCTGCTTGCAGTGGCTCAAATCGTTGGCTTTGGGATGATTATGCTCTCCAGCTTAACCTTTCGTAAATGCTGCAGCTCCAGTAGAGTCATTGTTGTCGTGACGACTACAACGCTATGCTGCGTGCTACTGATTATCCTACGAAACTTGTTTTTAACAAATCGCATCGTCATGGAGAAGAACCTATTTTTTATTGGCAACGTTGTCTGGGGGTCGTTTTTTTCACACCTTAGCTTTTTGCCATTGGCAGTTATCTCTACGGCTTTATGCAAAAAAGGTGCCGAGGCGACGATGTATGCTTACTTTATGTCGATCACCAACTTTGCAAGTATCATCAGTAGGGAGCTTAGCGGGTTTTTAGCAGACAAGATAGGAATACATAAGCAACTTGTTGTTGCAAGCAGTAAATTAGACTTATTTTACATTATATGTTTAGTGTTGGATGTTATTGGAATGGTTGTCGTTTTTTTCCTACTAATTAAAGTGCAAGTACCTGAACAGGTAACAGAAATAGAAATGATTGCATTTGATTCTGAGGAACTTAAAGCTCTTGAAGCTGTCGAAAATATTGATGATGAGCTGCAGGACGTCCCGCTTGATTAAATTTTGCTTTAAAATAACCACGAACAAGGCTTTCTTGTTGAAATAGTAAACGCTTGTAATTGCTTGCAACGGAATAGTAGCGTCCAGACAAAAAACGACTTAATTGTATCCGCAAAGCAACGAGCCTAGCAAAGTAGGTGCTGTGCTCTACTGATACTAGCGTGTCTAGGCTAACGTTCGTGTTGCAACGGTGCCGAATAATTTCCCATGCTTCTAGAAGGTGACTGTAGGCAGATGGACTAAGAAGAAGTTGCCCGGAAACTTCCGCACTACGCAGTATATTACCTTTTGCCTGTAATTCCTTTTCAATAGCTTCTTCAGACTCCAAAGGATTGTCGTTATTACCATCTTCTCCCTCCATAAATACACTATCATCGCCTTGTGGTCTAATAGTAAGACCTTCAGAAAGTAATGGTTTTTCATCTTTTTTAAAGTTGTCGTTCCATAATTTTTGTATCGGTTCATTTGCAAAACCAGAGACTTGCATAATAAAGCGATAGTAGTTATTTTTCATTGTCTGTTCCTGCGCATAGTTGCGATTTTGAATAACCTTGACAGTTCCTGTTGCAAATCGACTCTTAGTACCAGACAATAAATTATCTGCCCGCTCTTTCATAGTCCTTGTTGGTTTTTTTTTCGTACCATCTACACGATTGTTGAGATACTCGTCCTCAATCTTGATCACAGGACCTTGACGACTACGTGCACCCATCACATACGACTTTGCATCAAAAATATAATTTGTATCTTCCATTTAACGTAAGTCTTTTAACACATATATAGGATGTTCAATGAAAATAAAATATGGCACTCTGTGAAAGAACGACGTGCGTTCAATCGCAAGAAACAACATCTGCAAACAAAGAAGCGACGACGTTTGCAACTAGCTGCTCAACGAAAAAGGTGCTTTGAAAGCAGACCTTTCTTTAAAAGAGCAAAGTTTCGAGCAGAGCTACACGACAAAGACCGCTATCGACGCTTAGTAAATTGGTTTGGCGAAGGAGACCATGCAAAGGCGCTCTACCACAAAGAAGTGCATCCGACTAGCAATGAATTTTGGTGGGAAGCACAGTTTAATCACCAGAAGTACATTACCGCCAAGGGACGTGCTGTGCTGGAAGCAAAACACATAGAAGAAGAGAACAAGCTGCGAAATAATTTTAAGGTGTTTTTAGAAGCCGTACCAAGGGCACAGCATGCACGTTTGAAAGCGTGGTTTGATTTTTGCGACAAGCAAGGCGAGTATAGTGGATTATTTGAGGACGACGATGGGATAGATGAAAATCAATTTTTAGAGGAGGGTCTTGCTTACAGGGACGTAGCATGGGATCAAAAGTTGCCATTACCTATACTTAAAAGTATAGTATTTTTATCAAAGGAATGGCCTATCAACACAATACCTGCTTATGGGATACGTGTCACAAAAAATATTGAAGTGACGAAGGATGTTGCGCAAGCGTCACAAGAGGACGTTGATACAAGTGACTTTGAATCGGATGGTGACGCAGGGTTTTAGTGCATGTATTACAACATCTATTTTCGTATAATTTGTTTGAATCTGTTGATTCTACCGCATTTGATAAGAATACTTTCTTGTTATGAATCGTTTAGAAAAAGAGTACGATTACGGAAGGAAATGGCCATTGTCTAAGATGGAGGCAAAGGGTTGGCGCTTGTTGTCGGTGCAAAAGGAGCAGAGGATGTTGCCACACACCTACATTGTGGAGGGTAAGTGGGAAGAGTTTGTCAAAGATGGTAGACGTATCAAGTACTTAAAGGCGATTGAGAGCGACATTGTGCGCGAGGATATCGTATACAATTGGAGCAAGGATAAATTTTATTGTTCGCATGTAAAAACATTTAATCCTTGCTTAATTTTAAATTAAACTTTTATTTCCAACTAAATTTATGACGTAGGCACCGCTTTGGCGTGTCATATTTCTTAGCTCTTCTACTTGCTGTAGCTTGTATGGTATATTTGAAATATAAAATTCTTTTCCAATCAAATTTGTTATGACCATTTCATGTGCTAACTGTTGCTTACCAATGCTATCCATGCATTTTTTCCAGCGCCCAAGTTTGTCAACAATATGCGTCTTGTCTGGAAAAGCATGGTTACGCAAGTAGCTTACACTAAACGACGTTTTGCTTTCATTTGGAAGGAAAATAACACAGTCGTTCCATAATGCTTTTTTTCGTGGATCCATATCCTCGGTATGCATTTGTATCGCCTTTAAAAGATTAGTTACTTTATAATCTTTTTCCATATGAACCACCTCTGTCTTTTGGTCTAAGTATGCATCGTTTAAATCGACTTCTTCTTCTTCTTCATCACTAAAACTATCAATTTTCACACGATCCATTTCTATGGTTGGCGGTGCGACTGCCTTTTGCTCCTCTTCCTCTAAATGTAAACGTTTCAATGTCGAGCTGCCAGAGTGTGTTCCAATTTTTAACTTGCGCTCTTGCTTTTCTACAAAATTTTGTTTCTCCAAGTACTTCAAGAAGCTTGGCATCGGGCGCATAAACACTTCTCCTTCAGCCGTATTTTCCTCTGCTTTCAAGTTTTCATAATCTTTTAAATACTTTTGCCACGCTAAAATCGATTTTTCATTCACTTTAATACCAGTTTCTTCCAATGGCGTTACATCTGCATAGCTGCTGAGATGTCGTTCGTCAAAATGTTTAATATTTGCAAGCATTTTATAGAGACGTAATTATAATATATAGGGTTTCTTTTATTGTGTTATTCAACTATAGGCACCGAGGATAAAAATAAAAACCTATATATTACGGGAGTGTCATCTAATAATAAAACATGAGCACATTGAAGCAAGAACAAAACCACATAGCAAAAACCGAGTCGAACATTGAAGTTCCAAGTACCTCTTTGACAACAACTGCACCGTTGCCAGAACCAGAATTATCTGGTGAGCAGCAAAATACCAACAAAACCTACTCCAGGCGAATTTTGCTCCATACAGAATGCAACGCACAGGACCTTGCTGCTGGTAAATTTTTAAAAGTAAGCGATGCGGAACGTATTTTCCGCCCAGATTTCGCTGTTGCCTCAGAGGGAGAACAAAAAGAGCTGCAAAATTGTGACTTAACCAGGGGCATTGTTTCTCGTGTGGAAGTTATGTCGGTTTACAGCAACTGCGATAAACCTATTGTTATGGGCTTAAAATTATTTCAACGCCCAGACTCGACTCAAGCAGCCAACACAAACGACCTTAAAATTAGCAATACGGCAGGTTGGCTATACTCCTGTGCAGAAAATAAGCTTGGTGAGCATGCTAGCCACGGCAGAGCAGGTGTTACTAATATTTTCAGCATTATGCCATTTGAGCGCACTCGTGTATCAGGCGAAACAGGGCAAGTGGTATACAGTCCATCCAACTTGATCGGCAACCGATACATATCACAGTATGGAAGTTATAATTGGAGGTCGCTTTGGGACGGTATTGTACAGTTTCCAAATGAGGACTTTTATTATTTGGATCGTAACCATATTGTAGTGTCAATTGTGAAGAGGAATTGGGAGTTACTCGGGATACCTTTGGATCAAGAAATGCCACGTGAGGGACGCTACTACCGCATCGATTCTAAAGTTTGTGACAGAGTTATATCCGAGTTGTACGACAATGTTATCTCGAAAATTCCGTTTACTAAGTGGGACAACATGGGAGCTGTGTTTTCTTCCGATCACATCGATGAAACAAGTGACAAAGACTACAATATCAGTGTAGAGTTACGTGTATCTTTTAGTTACCCAGGATTAAACGACTTGCAACAATAGATACATTGTATTAAAAAAAATTACTTAACATATTTTAATGTATTTAAACGTATATCTCTTGCAACTATATTTTTATTCAACTCTTCGAAACAGGCGCTAAGTTCCGGGTGTTGCACCGGATTTGAATATGCAGCACTCAAAATAACTACGGAAAACAACAAGTAGATAATCAGTGGATACAAGATCAACGTCATCGTCGCTCCGTAGGCATTGAAAAATTTTATTGGTACAGCTGCAAAGTACAAAAACAATAGCAAACGCAAATGGTACTTGAAGCAAGCTGGCTCCTTGCGAAAATATTCCTCGTCCAACGCTTCGCAACTAGCTACGAGTCGCGAGCCTAGGACCTGTAGTTTCCTATACTCGGGTGAATCGTTGTCACCCAGATTCATTAATTGCAAGTGTAATTTGGTAACGGTATCACGATTACCTATGCACAGGTCCACGCGGCGCCTTGTATTGACACGATTGTTCAAACAACAAACAATATTTAATAAGTGCATTGATTTTGATTTATCTGCATCAAAGAAAAAATTTCGTACTTGATTTCGTAAATTTGCTATGCTAGTCAGCACAAAGCGGTAGTTTGACTTACGTTTTGCCACCAAAATGATTTCATGTGTTATCAACATAAAATTATTTGCTTTAGACATTAAAGAAATCCAAGCTTGCCTGTTTTCTCGTACCACATTAATGTAAAGAAAACCAATAATCAAGTCCAAGGAGTGCAGCGCTGTCAAGTCTAGGTCACCAGGATCATACATATCATCCAACACAACGATCCAAAGCCACGCAATTCCAACGCTGCAAATACCGACAAATAGGATCAAACTAAGTAGCTCCATCAACGACGAAAGTCCACATTCATGAAATGCCATGACGTGTATATAAGAACGTTTAGGATTTATATATACAATAAAATGGATATAGGATACGACAAACATGTTGGCATTTCTACGATGATTGAATATTTGCGCGAAACAAATCAGATGCAATACGCTGAAAAAATACGAACCACGACGTTAAAAAAATATATCAAAAGCAATACCCTTGAAAGCGCTATCGATATGGGCTTTACGGCACTGGACTGCTTAGCAGAAAACATCTCGTGGGAACAACTACGGCGAAAATTTTCCGTTGACTCCATTTTAAAATTTGGCATGACGTTCGACATTGCTACAAAAATAGGACTGCAACCAGAACATTTTGGTGGCGACGAAGGCTACGGAATTATTCAAAAAATGAACGCTACTTCCGAAGAAATAAAGGGCTTTATAGATCACATATCAAAACTAAAAAAAACAAACTGGTCACCTGCAATAGCAAAAGAAGCTGGATTTGATTTTCAATCTATTATTGACATTGGTGGCAACGCTAGCACCTTAGAATCCATGAAACAATGGTCTATTAAAAACATGGTCTACGAGTTTCAACCGACACCACAAGAGTGGATAAAGGCAGAATTCAATAGCGACTGCACGAAAGACGAAGCTTGGGACTCCAAGCAATACAGACAATTCGTTGCAAAAGAAACAGCGAACTTGTCACCGGAAGACATCGAGGAAACAAAATCAAAACCTTTGTCAAAAGACTATATTTTAAAATTTGACGCAAATAAAATACTTAGTCGCCGCTTCTAATGTCGAGCATACGCATAGAAGAAACAACTTTTTACAACATCGAAGATGCTGTACCAGACACACCGGAAATAGCAGAGTACGACTTGATTGAATTTTTTTTAATATGTTGCATAGTTATCAGTACTATTACTTACTTAAAAAAATGTGTGGTAGAAAAATATACAAAAAAACAAGAATAATAATTATACCATTTGTAAACATAAGTATAGTATTTCAAGCTTCATTATACATAACGAAAGCAATAAACGAGATTAAAAAACACAAAAATACCTAAAATTGCCATTGTTGAAAAATATGATTTAAGATCTAAAAACATTATTTGTAACATAATTAACAAGTAAATAGTATTAAAATAATTGCAATATGACATAATTTGGGCTAAAATCAAAAAGCATTTTAAGATATATTTATCATTGTATTTAAAGCATATTTAGCTTTTTAAATAGTTAATTAAGAACAACATAAATTTTTAAATATATTGCATCACAAAATAACAAACGAACATTTCACTGGCACCTTAGCTTAGCACCTTAGCTTATATTCCAAGTTAGGGTACTCCCATTGTTACCCTGTGTTAATCCTGCACTTACAAAGTAAAACCCGTTACAATACGAAACACGTACTGCGTCCGCTCCTAGAAGATTCCTACACATATCCACTTTACCTGTCCATAGTTACCCTGTGTTAATCCTACACCTTCCTATAAAGTAAAACGGTTTCGACAAATTGGCCCAAGAAGCCTGCGCTTAACCCTCAAGCGGAATCCTAACTGTCGTTGGGGACGGAAATAACGCCAAGGAGTATGGGATTTACCGACGCCAATGTGGCTACAACGACCCAAGTCATTTTTTTCATGGTACACAGCAGAGCCTTCGCTTAGCCCCTTAGTTTAGCACCTTAGTTTAGCACCTTTGCTTAGCCCCTTAGTTTAGCACCTTTGCTTAGCCCCTTAGTTTAGCACCTTGCTTAGCCCCTTAGTTTAGCACCTTAGTTTAGCACCGGATAAGTATTAAATGCAAAATAAGGTAAAATATTATTTTTATATACATCCGATGGCGGGAATATTTTTTAATAATAATAATGAATACACTATACTAATATTGCAATAATTATTTAGAATAATCAAAGACTTCCTCCTACTCGAACAACACCATCGCTTTACAAAATCATCACTACAAGTCAAACACCATGAACAAGGAAGCAGTTAAAAGAACGTTGGATAGAATAAATGGAATTGATGCACAACGCCAATTTTTGGTGCAAGTGTGTCGCACATTGGTGAAAGAAGAGTTACCAGAAGAGTTAAGGGAAACAATTGTAAACGACGTGGACGTTCACTTTTACGATCAAAATACCGCCCTACATAATGCGTACACTCAAGGAACACAAGTAACTCTGCTACCGACGTCCATCGTCTCGAATTTCAATTATGCCATGACCCATCTTTTGCCACGTCACTACTGTGTTTTTTTTGTGCACGCAAAGGTGGACAAAGTAGAGTGCGCGTTTTCTGTGATTTTTAAAGAGTATAGTAAGGACGTGGTGTATGAAATAATGATAGATCATAGTAATGGTTTCCACAAACAATTTCCTTATCAATTGTACAAACACGTTTACAAATCGATGTTTACAGAGATTAAAAAAATTGAACTGTTTCCGGAGACCACTATAGAAAAGATTGGTTGGCTATCGAAAAAACAAGTGATGACTTCGTGCAGACAAAAGATGGAACCACTTTTGTTGAACACCCCCTTTTCGGATAGGTTGCGAAAACATGGCCAGGTCTTCTTTCATTGTAACAAGAAAGAAGATGCTACGGGAAAGGTAAAAAAAAGTTTCCATAATGTTTTAAAAGGTATTCGAAAGGATGACACAATCCATTTAGGCGCAATTATACACCGCGAGGCAACGCCGCATGCTTGGTTAGTTAACAAAAAGAACGACGTGTTGGAGTTGACACCTAGAAACGAAGGTTTACAAGTCTACTATGGTGTTCCTGTTGGTATAAAAAAATACAAACGTTGGTATGCAACAAACCCAAATGTATTTGACGTATGTATTAGCGAATTATAAGTATATGACTATTATTCTAAAAATTATTATATTTGTTACGTTGATCCTTGATTGGTACAACAACTTTTCTTGCCGTTTCTTATTAAAACGAACTCTGACGCGGTAACATAGCAATTCAACTTTTTTTATAACTCGGTACCTAACATCCTAAAACTACTGTGATATACCCTATGGCAACCCCCGATGCAATAACTGCAAAAAATATCACACCGACCATCCACTTGTGTAACATCTCAATTGGATTTCCAACTCGGTGACACGCAGCAATTGTTATTACGCTGTAAATATCGTAGATAAACACGAATCCTTCGTTTGGTCTCAAAGGAGGTATAAAATTTAAAGGAATAAGTAAAGCAAAACGTATAACATTTACAGCAATTAAACCAAACAGCCAATATTGTCTACAAACGTTGACAATAATAACATATACAAAAAAACGCGCAGCGGCGTTATCAATTTGCATGATTACATTTAGAAATCGACACGTAAGTGCTATCAACATTACTGTTTGAAAGAAAAGCACTTTCTGATTTAAACGGTTCATTGTTAAACCTTGGAAAAGTATCCATAGCGTAAAAACGAAGAATTCAAAGCTTAACATATCAGATAATCCCATAACATATTCAAAAGAAATAGCAACGGTTATAAAAAAATAGATTTTCAACCAATAAGCAACCCCTCTATGTTTAACGATATTCAGTTCTTTAAAATCCTCGATTATTTCTTCCTTGAACTCTTCATATTTAAATTCATTTCGTGCATCGAGTCTATCGATTGTAGCCGATAATCGTCGCTGATCGACTTCACGTTCCACTTCGTTCTCGATAAGATATGGAAACCAAAATCTTTCGATAATTTGAACCGCTTTTCTTTTTCGTTGTAAAACACGTCGAATAGCACGTTGGATCGTGCGGGCTGCCTTATTTTGTTTTTCCATATATGAAAAATCCGTTATGCTAGTGCGTTGCATTGGAACCTCTACCTTTTCTTTCTTTAAAAGTGTTTCTTTCGAAATATTTTTTTCTTCCAATTCAAAATCAAGATTTGAAAGTCCAAAACAACTAAGACACATATCACTGATAATGCTAGGAGAAACGTTAGCCTTTAGAAACGCTATTAAAAATTGGGATACAAAATGTTTATTATCTTCCACCAACTCGATGTCAGAAATCATAGGGTACTGTATTTGAAAATTGTACAAAAAATGATTTCGTGTGTTTCTTGCCACTTCCCGTTGATGTACCGTCCACTCAACATTTTGCACCGTGTATTCGTCGTTTATTTTCAACTTAGTTTTTTTTCGTATTGACCTAACATTTAAGTCTTTTACGATTTTCTTTGTTACTTCAACATATAGTTCATCCTCCGTGTTTATGTTTAGATCAATATTACCATCTTCAGGCTCCTCAATAGATATTTTTACCATGTCATTGGTTGTTGTGTCAGTAAAAAAATCTTGTAGCTTTTCAGGTGGTGTCGCGAATCGATAATTTGCATACCTCCATATACATAACTTGAACAAATCTGATATCCGTAAATGTTTCATAAGTTGAACGTATGTACTATCTGGTATCTGTGTAAAAAAATCCTTAGATGCCACCATCGGATAACAATAGTTCTCATCTTTCTTTGTAAGGCAACCAATGACGCACAATTGGTTTTGTATATGATCCCACTGTACTTGAGAAATTCCCAAACGGTGTTTACGTAGTTTTTTCAATTCGTCTTGCACTATTAGGTTTTTATCCCAAAGCAAATACAAATTTTTTGACAACCTGCGTCTTTTTGTTGTGTAACTGTTTGATTTGTTTGTTCTTTTTGTCTTCATCATTTCTTTTTATTTTTGTATAACATATTTCAAAATTTCAGTACAATACTTGTGTTTGGTATCGTTGTGTTTGGATTTTGTTGTTTACTGTACTTTTATTAATAATAATTTAATTTTTATACTGTATTACTACGGATTATATTTTTTACCATATTAATCCTTTTCATTTGTTTGTTTATTTGATTATATTTACCATTTTTATCCTTTTCATTTTTTTTTACCATTTTTATCCTTTTCATTTTTTTTGTGTTTTTATAACGTATTATTATTGAATTATTGTTTTTATGAATTATTGTCATTTTTAATGTTTATATATTTTTGTGTGGTTCAATTATGTTATAACATATTACTATTGACCATTTTTAATGTTTATAGTTAAGTTTTTAGTATTATGTGGTTCAAATTGGTTCAAATATTTTATAACATATTACTATTGACCATTTTTCTTTTTTTTGGTGACGTGACTCAAAAATGGGTATATATTTCTTATGTTTTGTTTTTAGCAACTTAAGAGAAACAAATGAAAGCAGAAAATATAAAAATACAAAAATAATATATAGTGCTGTGTTATAAAATATTGCAACTTAAGGTAGCAATAATACACTTGGAATACTACACTTGGAATAATATTATTTGATGCAACTGTGGTGAAGCAGAGAACAAAGATACTCTAAGAATGTCGCCACACTCTTTTACAAAAGTAGAAAACATACAAGATCATTAGAAGCGCAAACGAAACAACACTTTTTAAAATGGATACTAATGCACTACATTACAACTTAAACTCTGAAGTTTATGTGAACTCGGGAGCTAACTGGGTCACTGGCACTATTTGTGGTTATGACAAAAGTAACAATTCGTATACTATTTTTTGCAAGACGACTGGTATCACTTTAGTTGATATTCCAGAATATGCCGTTTTTCCGTTGTTTAAATATCTACGCCACATAGTAACTAACAACAACGTGCATTCCAATAACTCCTTGTTTACACCGGTTGCAAGCTACGCAACGCAAACAGAAACACAAACGGAGAAAGAAAAAACGCCACGTTATGCAGAGTGCGTCGTCACCTTGCAACACGAATTACTACGCCTACGGCAAAAAGTTGAAGCGATATCACCACCAGCAACACCAGCGCAGCTCAAGGAACCAGTGACAAACGATTTTCAAATAAATGATAACGAGTCCATATACTCGTTGCCAAGCAACTTATCTGACCTATTTGACTCGCAAAGCGTGCAAAGCGTAGATATGATGAGTTCGACAAAAAGTTCAAGTTCTGAATCAGGCGAAAGTGAACGTTCCGACAAAAGCAATTCAAGTTTGTTGTGTCAAGAGCCATTGAATGGTACATTTTACGTCCCGACGAAAGGTATACGAAATGGAAAAAGGAAATCACGCCGACTAGAGTCAGTAAAAAAGAGACCAACCCAAACGCATATATAAAACAAGCGTGAGAAAAACAATTGGTGAATGAGTGATATTATAATTAGTAAACCGAAATTATTGTACGAACACGTACTTGGTTTGTATAATATTTGTTACAGAACACAGCAACCAGGTCAAAATGCATTAACCGAGGAAAACTTTATTTTATTATCTGCCATGTTGTTAAAACAACTCTTAGAAAGTTTGCATATTAAAGTAGAAGTGAAACAAAATGCAACCGTCCTACAAAACATACACCATCACGTAGCTTGCTTTGAAAAGCATATCTTAGGCACGAACTCTGAGCAAACAGAGCCAACACTAGAAGATTTAATAAAACATGTAGAGTCGTTAAAATTACGAATGCAACATAAGGACACCTACTGCGTCATATTATAATTTTTTTAATTCTCTATCTGCATACTGTAAATCTAAGTAACTAAGCTTTGGAATTTCCTTCTGTTTGTTCTGCAGCATCACGTAGGAGTTTAGGGACCAGCTTAGGATCGATTCCAGGTACTCCATTTCCTCTGCATCATAGCGTTTCTGCTTAGCTTTTCTTTTGTTTACTACTAACATCTTATACCAACTATCGTAAGCGTTTAATGACTTTGACATTTCATAACATATCCATTTTATTAAACGATTTTCAGTTGTAGAAGTAGGATTAGTTAGCTCTATTTTCTTCGTTTTTTCCTTTCCATCTTCTTCTTTCGTAAAATAAAATTTAAAGTTATCCTTTTTGCCTATTTCGTCTTCGTCCGAAATCCTGTATGCTGCTGCATCTAGTAAATTCTCTGATAATTTAAGGTTTGTAGCCAGACTTACATCTTTATTTATTTTGATATAAACTTTAGACTCGTCTATCAAATCTGCGTTTACGTTCCGTTTTCCTGAGACACGATATAACTTGTAGCTTAAAGTACCATTTTTCACTTCGTCGATGATATAGTTAAGGTCAACCCTAACACCCACCCTAACTTGTTTAACTATCCCTATGACTCGTGTTTTAATTTGCATATCTGTGAAAGCAATACTACGTTTTAAAAATGTTAACTCGACGAATGCGCTATCTAGTTGAAATGCAAGTGGAAATAACTCAATAGGCTGCATTGCTAACATTCCTATGGTTATTTTGCCTTCTTCGTCACAATCTTGACCTTCATAAGTTGGAACTTGTTTTTTATCTATAAGAATAAAAGGTTTTTCAATTACTTTTGTCAGCATATTCACACTATTTTCGTGTCTCATCTTGTTGTGGCCTAAAACGAAACCGTAGCCTTCCCTATTGCTCCACAACTTGAAAAGCTCTGACCGTGTACTCATTTTTGTCACTAATTATATTTTTTATAAATGCCTCTTTGAACCTTATATAATAAAATGTCAGAAAATAATATTAATCTTCGTATACCTAAATCACCAGAAGAAAAAGAGTCTGCATACAACAACTCGTTTAATGTCGTCAATATTCTTTTCATTATAGGATACTTGATTTATAATTTTAGCATTGAATGGCAAAATTGGGACAAATTGTCCAAACGTTCCACAAACTCGTGGAAAGTAAATATCAATGATGAAATTGAAAGCCAAGTTCTTCGCCTTGATGAGGTCTGCAAACAGGTAGATGAACTAACACAGCTCTTCATTGCGGCTCTATTCCTGAGCGTCACTTGGAGTTTAAGCCGTTTTGTTTGCAGGCAATGGTTGATCTTGGAACAATCGTTGCACTCCAATGGTAATTGCCAATGGTTCCTAAGCTTGGTCCTCCTAGCCATTCTAAACCAAATACAAACAGGACTAACGTTGTTTGGTATGCTGTTAATACTACCAACAAGCTTCTTCACGTGCTACACAGCGTTCTCAAGGTACCTGTGCACCATTGCAATCAGTTGCTTTCTTTCGTGGTTTCTCCTGAGTTTAATTATTTCCATTGTCTCTAAACCAATCTTAAACTACCGCATACCTTACCAGGAACTTGGTAGTGTTGGTAAAAATGTCGAGCTTGACGTCAAGCAAAGGTCCTACAGAGATAACAAGTACGACGAGGAAGAAGTAAATCTTACGAACAATGATCAACCAGAGACCGTTTAAAATAATCCTATATTTAAAAACTTATATACTAAGTAAACACATATATGCCTTTTATTACACGAGCCGTCAGTCTTATTTCCTTCGCTTCCATCACAGCTTGTTACTTGGCGACCTATCCATGGCAAGGAGCGCTGTACGACATCAACAGCCTTAGCAATTATCGGATTCCATTGCCAGCGAGCGGTGCATGCGATATCCAAAGCAACGGAAACATGTCGTTGCAGCTAGCATACGTCAGCGGAGCGTCGGCCCTTGCGATGACACTTTTTATGGTTGTCTACAGCATTGCACCAAGAGGCAACAACATAACATGGCCAGCTTCGACTTTATGGTTGGTTTCCATACTAATATTTGTCTTGCAACTTGTCCTCTTCATTTGCATTAGTGCAAGAGTATCTGTATGGTTTCTTTCCTGTCAAAACCCAAGCAAAACAACTGGTTCTTGTCCTACAACCAATTTTAACTTGTTAGTTACAACAATAAAAGACAAGGAAATGTGCTACTTTTCTGCAAATGATTTGACACTCTTCAATCAAAACAACGACCTCTTTTTCCAGTGCCAAGACAGCACTGCCATTAGTGATTATAACAATAAATTTGCAAGGTGGGATGTTCCGGCATACTACACGGCGGCTTCGCTCTGCACAAGAAACGAAACATCGAGCCTCGGGCAGGACTTATCATGGTGTTTTTACTGGGGATGCAGCAGTGTCTGTAACCCTGAAGCTTATCGGATGAACTGGCGCTTCTTTGCACTGGACATTATACAACTACTGCTAGTACTATTTGCATACACATTTGTCATTGCAGATTTTTACTTTGTCAAAGACGTCAAGAAAGAATAGAACGAGGACTGTGACGCTTTAACAAGTACTGTTGAAACAGTTCAGAACTTTCAGGCACAAGCAGCGTGCCTTGAAACGTTACTTTGCAACGAATAAACTTGTTCAAGAGGTATACATCTTCAGGTCGTACCCATTTGCTGTACCGCTGCACCGCTCCGATCCCAACTCGAAAATCATAGGAACAAATGCTTTCTTCCGACAAAAAGTAAATACGTCGACCATCCAAAACCCAAGTATCCATCAACTGCCCAATCGGACTGACTAGCTTGCGATTACAAGTACCATACAACTTCTCTACGACCATCAGTGATGTCGCATGTGGCAACTTTGCAAAAGCAGGACGGTATGCTTTCACGTATTCAGAAAGGATTTCTGACAAAAACGAAAGGTACTTTTTGGATGGTACCGTGATGTGGAAAAGGTCACCCTTCCGCAAGCAGCGGTACGACGCCAAGCTCACTGTCAAGCCATCCTCGTAGCGCAAATCGAGGTTTAACAGGTCGTTCGTCTCCAAGCATAGCTCGCAGCCGTGCAGGGTTTCAAAGGTGTAGTAGCAGTAGGCACAAGTCTTAAAAATGTTCCGTAACTGAACGTGCAAGACACGGCCTTTGATCGCCTTGCAGCATACACAGTTGTTGAACAGAGACTCTTTTGTCAATGAAAAACGTCGAAACAATCGAGTAACATCTGCAGGAGACAACACTTGCAGCAACTTTAGACACTCGTCAACCTCTGGATCCTTGTTGCTTAGGTTAATAAACGAGTGTGTTGCATTGTTTATATAGGACAACAAACGTACAAAAATCGTTGTGCGGTTGTGCTGGATCCCAAGCTCCTTGTAACGCTGCGCCAACACTTTGTGACTGCATGCATCTGCTTCACAGTTGTTTTCACAATGCTCGTGACAAGGAACAAATGGGTAGATGCTTGTGTCTAATTTAAGAGACTTGTTCATATCAAAGAAACTTGACAAGTAAGCCCACATACTTGATTGCAACTGCTTCTATAAGTCAATTTAGCAACTTTGGACTTCAACATATTTTTAAAATGACAAGCCTTGCAGTAGGACCATTAAAAAAAAACCTTAAAGAGGAAAAAGCCCCCCTGAAAAAGGACGAAGACCTTGAAGTCGTAGCATTTGAAACCGAAGTCTTGTATGAGCGCATCGAGGAGCTAGAGACGGAACTACAACGATACAAGCAGATGATAGAGAGAATAAAATATATACTAACAAGTAAGGATGACGTGAGAGTACAAATACAAAACATTTTAAAACCAAATCTTAAACGTAACATAGAAATTATTGATTAACTTTTAAAAACATGGCTGAGAGCCTAAGACTATATCAAACGGCTCACCGGGCCTTGCGTAACTGAGTGCTTTGCCAATGATCAAACGCTTTCTTTGTTGATCGACGGCCATGACGGCTTTGCATCCTGCTGCACCACGAGACATATATGCAGCAATATCGTCCTCAAAATCGCCATTTCGATCTTGCAAACCTTGCAATGCACTCGGTACAACGTTGCGATTCTTTAGTGCAGCTGCTACCAAAGGTAACTGTTTGATTGCCTTTATAATATCATCTGTCACTTTGTAGGATGAACTAACTTTGTAAGGCACCGTTGCAAACAATAATTTATCCAATGGCACACCTTCTGCCTTTTTGTAACGGTTGAATGGATCGTCGTCCCACTTCAATTGATCTGGAATATCCACGGTAATCCAATCACCTGGTCGAATTTCTCCGCGACCTGTATTCGTGATTGTATTCATGCCGCCAAAGGTCGCAACATAACCCTGTGACATGTCTTGGTGGGAGTTTGACCTTGCATCAAAACCAGTAACTGCAATACCAACATAAGTTAAATTGTCTAGGATCATAAACCTTGCAATTTGTCTAGCAGCCTCTGAATTCTTTGAATCACTGGACATAAGCGCTGTTTGAAGCGCTGCTGGGAGCCCGGCGCCTAAACAATTTGCAAAGGAGAAGCAATGTAATTGCCCGTCACGATAATGTTTTGCTTGTTCTTTTGCCATCAAAATTTCACCTTCCATGACGTTGTAACTTTCTTCGTGGATAGGTGCCGAGTAAAGGCCTTCGGTTGCACCACGAGAGTTTCGTGCTTGGCTTTTTTGACGCATGTCGTACTGGACATTGTAGTCATAAGAAGTGATTCTTGCGATCATCTTCACACGTTTGCGACGCTTGCGCGGAGGTTGGCTTGAGGAGTACATCGATTTACTAGACATGATTTTTAATGCTGATAGATTAAATTAGATACTTAGAGGTTATATACTTAAATTTTTGATCTAATAATTTTTACACTCCTGTATGCATTGCAATTTCAATCATTGGTAAAGAAGCCAATTGTGTATGTTCACGCGCTGCACGTCGTTGATAATGTTCGTCTGGCTTTTTTGATACAGCACTTAATACTCTACCAACATACATATGCTGCTGTGGATTACCATCTTCGTCCACAATTTGTGGTCTACGGCTAGCTGTCACGCTGCGACGCGAACATGAAATTTGCCAAATGGTGTTGGTGTTGTCACATGCTGGGAAGATTGGCATGACCGTACCATCTGGTTGCATAAAATGCTTGTTTGCATCGAGTACTTCCCTTTTCAATGTCAAGTAGAGCTCGTCACCTTTCATCACACGGTCCCTTGCTTCAGATCTAGAATACTTTGATCCAATACGTGTTGTCCAAGAGTTGAATACACGGCAACGGCCTCGCACCGTTAAATTGAATAGTTTTTGGTACTTGGATTTCATGTCCATGTCGGTGATGACAATACCAATAAAATCCCACTTTCTGTTAAAATCATCAATGAAACTTTGATCTCTATCTGTTTGAGTAAGAGGTCTTTGATTTTGTCCTCTGTCTATTCCCAATTCCTTTCGCAAATCTTCATCACTTTTCACCGTTGGTATCAAGGCATTGTTAAGTGCATACTTTTTGACAAAACTATTGACAAAGGCTTTGTCGCAAGATCCCAAGGTCAAGTAAAAATTAATGACTGGCACACTTGCAAGGATGTTGTGTGTCACGTGTCGCCCAGTCAAGGTACCACGCCTTTTGTCATGCTCCTGTTTGCAAATAAACATTGGCATGCCTTCACTGTACTGCTGCTGCCAGCCTTGTGCAAATGCTCCACAGAAGAACGGGTAGTTAGCTGTAGAGTTCACAGCTGGATGGAATACAGACGTTTGATGACTGGCGCTATAAGGCGGCCCTAAGCTGTTACCTTCATTATGCGACGCATGATTTTGCAGAGTAGGGAAGTCTGAGAAGCCACTGCTAGGTCGAGGATTACTTAGTTCAGATATGTTCATCGTTTAATTATTTATCACGTACACCTACTATTATACTATTTTTAAGTTTCAAGGTTTGTATCCTACAAAAATTAGCAAACATATTAAAAGTTTGAAAACTCTTGTGGTTTAGAAACATTACTTCCTCTGTTGTCTTCTGTTATAAATTGCGACGTATAGTAGCGAATCAAATCAAGCTTCGTCTTGGCCAACCCGTTCCATTGCTTCATGTAGCCCATGTTCAGCTTCTTTGCACCATTGGTTGCATTTTCGGTTACAACGCCGTTTGTTTTAATAAACTTTTGTGCGTCGTTCAAAAATTGGATGTCTTCTTTCAACATACGCTTTGGGTTCAAATCGTGGTATAAGAAATGTTTTTGAAAATCCGATGCGATCAAAAAGGGCATTTGCAGCTCTGGGCTATGCCTTTGGCTCGGCGCTCGTATGGTCTCTTGATAATATTTTGCCATCACTTGGAAAATCGCAGCATCGGAAGCCTTACCTATCATGTCATTGTCAATTTTTCGTAATTCATCGATTAACGAGGTCCCATTGTCGCCAAGGTTGCTTTTTGTGCAGAGCACACACTCCGACACTTCAAAAGGTTCCTGAAAGACATTTTCATTGATCTGGATGCAACGATCGCTTTCAAAGTTTAACTCTTGGTATGCTTCGTCGTTGTACTCCATTTATTTGCATGCCTTCAATGTATATATAGTGTATTGATAAATCTTACAAGCACCATGTTTCCAAGCATTGATCGACATGCTGAGTACATTGCTTATGTCAAAGATCTCTACTTGAAAAATTTAAAAAACACTTCTGCAGTTGATGAAAACGACAAGGAGGAGTTGAAGATCGTTTCCAAGCACCTAGCCATGCATTTTAACAAGCTGCGAGACATCAACGATGACGATTATTTTGAATGGAATCATGGGATGTGCCTTGGCCTGGCCTACTTTGGCTACATGCAGCGCATGTCGCTTGAACCGAATGAAGCATTTTGCAAAGAGAAGCAGCTGATCACGAAGCACGGGACCTTATCCGATGTAATTTTTTTAATGCATCATCTTGACAAACGCTGGTCCTCCTTTCAATTAACCGATTTAAATAGTGTGCAACAGTATACAAACTTTGTGCATGCAAAGCTAAGTTACTATGTCCTCAACGCCGATTCATTACAACGATTTAATCGATGGAACTTGATTAAAAGTTTAAACGAAAAATACTTTACGCTGTCTACCAATGGTATCATGTATGCAGTATGCCGCGCTGCCTATCACCTTCGGTACTTGCAAGTGGCGAGGTTGGTGAAACCACTTTTGCGTCCTGGGCCGACCTTAGAAGAGCGCGATGTCAACAATTTATATGATTGGTCGAAAGAACAAGATACCTACTTTTCGATTCGCAAATTTCGGATGCGAATGATCAACATTTTATGGACCTTTTTCAATGACGAACCAAGCCGCTGCTATTATACTTATACGAGAAGTGGAGAGGTACCAACAATATTATCACATGTCACCGCATCCTACCCTAGCCAATGGATCTCTAGCATCCAGCATGAGTTATTGTACCACAAGGCACCAGAGCTCCTAGAACATCGAAATCCACTCGTGCGAGACGCCGTGCTCATTGCATTGTTTGAGGCACATTTTAAGACGCATTACAATGTAGCTTGGAGTCGTTACTGCATGTGCATGGAAGATGATATCATTGAAGTCCATGATAAATTAATGACTGTGGAACACCCGATGATTTTAAAAGTATGGAATCACTTTTATGTACTTTGGGACAAACAACTGTTTCCGTGTAAGCGATTTCAAGAAGCAATGGTATACTGGTTTCAATTATTAAAAGACCACCGGCAGAGTACACTATTTAAAAATATCAATATTAGCAATACGCTGAACAGAGTTTTGCCACCAGTTGCTCAAAAACGTGCAGTTCAGGAAGGTATATTCGAAGTATATTTATAGTGTCACTATTAAAATTTTAATTTTATTAATTTGCCCAAAAGCGTTTCCTTTGCCGCATTCAATATTTGTTGTTTTTCCTTTGCTTTGTCGTCATTTCTGTTTTTATCAGGGTGAGTTTGCTTAGATTTTTCCCAGTAAGCTCGTTTTATCTGTTGTTGCGTTGCTGTGTCGTCTAGACCCAACGTTTTGAAAGCAACCTCTCTTTTTCTTTTCATGGAAGTGTTTACTGTTTTCTGCCATGGATAGTTGCCATCTTCGTCAGCTGAATCGTCTTCACTCGAATCTTCTTCCTCTTCTTCGTCACTACTGTCTTTTCCATATGTGTAATATGCAATTTCGTAATAGAAAGTATAATTTTCTTTCCGCCTGTTTACAAAAATGTTAAGTGATGTAATAACATTGTTTTCTGGAAACTTTACAAAAATAATAATATCTTCGTAATTTGTGCCATCATAGGGTCCTTTAGTCATTGTAGCATTGTCTACATTATTCTTAACAAACAAAAATTGTCTTTGCATGTTGTCTTGCTCTTCTACACGTTTCTGAAACGCTTTTTTCATTTTGGATTTTATGTCTTGTTTCATGCTATCCGTCAAATTGAGGCTTTCAACTAGATCCATTATTACTTTTCTAACTTTGTCATCAGCTGTTTCAAAGTACACTTTTTCTGACACGAGTTTAAGCGACTTTTGCATACTAGAGTATAACTATACACCAGTAATATTAATATAGACATCTTGTTCAAATCGATGCAAAATCAAGGTTTCAGTCCATTCATATATAAGTATTGCTTTGCATTGAACACAGCATGTCATCCTCAGAGGACGAAGAAGTCCAAAGCGACGAGAAACCCTTTAACACACAAGAAAAAAGCGACGCCACGCTCGAAGCTTGGCAATGGTTGCTTGACGACCCTTACTGTGAGTATTATGGATTAGATAAAGTTAGTGCAATAGATATTTTAGTAGAGTATGATAGAAAACCGGTGCCAAAGGGATACTATACGATAGATGAGTACGATGCTTTTTACAACATTGCAACAAAGTTGTACCGTTGTAGCAAGTTAAAAATACATTTTAAGACACTTTTAAACACGATTGTCTCGCTTCGAGAATACTACTACCCATCACCATACTTGCATTTGGAGCGATTCCATTTTTTTGACGACACATTTATTGGGAAACGTTTTGAAACATGAGCGTAAACATGTAGCAATAGTCATATATGAAATTCTTTAGCGACTCATGTATACATGCACGAATGTCGTAGTCTTGGAAATTTTCTATAAAATCCATTAATATATACTTTTCGTATACTGCTATGCGCATTTGAGAAATCCAACTTAGTCTTACATCACGCCCATAGATACATAGATAATCATCGTCAAAATTTATGTCTTCGTCTGCAAATAATGATTTCACAATTTCCAGGTCACTTTCCATGACTTTTGTGTCGCCAAACTTCCAGTCTTGATAAAATTCCTTGTAGTATTCTTTGTAATTCCTTTTAATTTTCAAACCGCTATCAAGGTAATTGATAAGCGTATCCGTTACAAAGTCAATCCCCGTCATTCCCAACGTATCAAATATTACCTTAAGGAAATGCGTTTCATCTGTGGACATATTGCTACTTGCAGCTTCAAAATCATCGGAATACTCGTCATATGACTCAAAGTCTTTGAACTCTTCATAGAGATTGTTAATCGTTCTACCATTATTAGTTTTATTTCTATTATTTGTAAATTCTTGAGATAGCCTAATTGCCTTTTTACGCTGTGTTTTAACGTCTTCTTTTGTACCCGCTGCTTCTAACTTTTGTATTTCGTTTTGGAAAACCCCAAATAATCGATTATATTCAATTTCCAAATTATTATCGTATGATTTAGCGTTCGTTATCAACTTCAATATGGTTTGATACAATCCCTCTAAACGATCCTTTATGTTTCGTACTTCTTCTTCACCAATTTGCAATTTTTCTTTTAAATACGTTTGATCTCCAGGACTTAAATTTGCAAATTGTCCTACACTAAGTATATAGCGTTTACCATCATCCTGTTCAATTTCATACTGGCCGTTTTTAAATACGATTGATTTCGCTTTTTCATTAAATTGGTCGTTTTTGTTTCGTGTATTATCTGGCATTGAATCCTTAAGGCTTTGTGTTTTTTCCTCATTATTATCATTATCCGTAGTATCTTCTAATCTGTTACGTGATGTTTGACTTTTCATCATCTCTTTTACATATGCTCGTAAATCCTCTTTCAAGTCTTTTGCTTCTCTTTTTCGCTCTGCAGACGCATTTTGTATAGCTTTTTGTAACCCTGATTGTAATTTACTCACTTTCGACGCAAATGTTGTTTGAACATCTTGTAATTCTTTTACAGTGTTATTTTGCATTTTTTCAATTGCTTCTACAACATCTTGGTTCCCAGTTGTTGATATTTGAAGATCTTCTAGTTCTAAACGAATGTCATTTAAATCATCTAGCTCATAGTCTACTTTCTTTCGCACACGTTTTAAGGTGCGGTCTTTGACAGTATTGTCTTGCAAAAAGTAATTACAAATACTGATTAAACGCATAACACAAATGCAATCAAACATATAATCATTGTTCTTTGAAAATTTTCTTATAAATGTAGTTGTAATTGCTAAGATGTCGTTACCATTTTGTGTTAGTTTAAAAGTCATTTTGGTTTTCTCTTTCAAAAGCATTTGAAATACGTCCACCAACCGTTGCATTAATGCATCCCCTTCTGTCTTTCCCAAGTTGACCTCTTGCTGTTGCGTTTTTCTAACGTATTTATTTTTTATTATATTGCTGAGAAATGCAAGTTTATAAGTCTCGGATAGGCTAGCCATTTCATGTAATGCAATCGTTTAAAAACTTATATAGAGAAAATCGTTCCTGTTACTATATCATGCATTTGGTTGTCACGGTGTTCCTTGTGCCTTTAGGATTTAATTATGTTACACGTGCATACAATGGCCGCTGCTTCAACCCCTTCCTTAGCATTGCTGTTTTGCTCTACTGGATAGTGTTCTTGGAACTAAGCTTGGAAGGATATCTTGTCCTGCGTAATGTCATGCTTCTTATATTCATATTTTACTATGTCGTCCATTTTCTATATATGTGTTGTTTCATAGAAGAAAGCTTTGATGCACAAAGTAAAAAATGCAAGGATCCAGTCAAAGAAAAGATCAAGCAGGTAGCCAAGAATCGCAAGAGTCGTCTAGTGTTCAAAGTGTAAAACCAAACTTGATTATCCAAAATGTTGTCTCTACTTTTTTCCTAGGTAGAAAGAATATAAATTTAAAATCTATCTGTAGTCGTGCTAGATACCTTGAGTTTAATCCACACAAGTTTGCAGCCGCCACGCTTCGATTAAAGCATCCAAGATGCACAAGTCTCATTTTCAACTCTGGAAACATGGTATGTACCGGTGCCAAAAGTTCATCGGATTCACGTTTTGCATGTCGTCAATGCGTAAATATCCTGCAGCGCTCCGGTTTAAAGGTCGGATTTTGCAACTACAAAGTGCAAAACATTGTTGGTAGTACATCATTGTCAAAGCCTATTGACTTGATCCAGTTGCAAAAAGATTATGGACCCTACAGCTCCTACGAGCCAGAGCTGTTCCCGGGCCTCGTCTTTCGGCTTCGAAAACCAAAAATTGTGTTCTTGCTATTTCGCAGCGGGCGTCTCGTCGTCACCGGAGCAAAGACAGAGGAGCAAATACACAAGTATTGGGATGGATTTTATCACGTCGTGTTGAAAAAGTATTTAGATGACACCGATGATTTAAGGTGCTCATCAGAGTACAGAATACGAAATAGCAACAGAGATTACAATACAACTTTTTTTTATGACGCTCTTAGTTAGTTATTTTTAGTTATAGTATAAACTTTATTTTCGTACAACTCTCTTAACTTTTTAGTACTTTTTTCTCCAGAAACGCTTTTAGCTCCTACTTTACTAACAAAGTCCGCCACCGTTGCATCCCGGTCCATCACCACACTTGTTGAGTCGCCTCCCATCTCGTAAAATATTTCAATGGTCATCTGCTCGTTGCCATCAAAGCGATGCCTCGCTCGGAGCATGGCTTCGTCCATAGCAAATCGCTGCACATAGAACTCACCAAGGTCGTTGATCCGCAAGCCTTTGTGCGAGATATCCAGGTTACCTTCTCGTAGTTTCATAATGTCGGCGCTCAGCTGCTTGCAAAGCTCCAGCGGCCAATCTTTCTCCATAATATTATCCGATGCAGTAAAACAGGTTTGCAAGGCGCTGTGATCCATGCCGGTGCAGCCATCGACAAACGCCGAAGCATAGCGTGGGTTGCGGCGGCCGTTGCTCAAGTATATGAAGGGGCTCTTTCCACAGCAATCCCAACAACCCTCTGGATGCCAGCGGCCAGGGCCATCACGATTTAGTGGCCCGGAATGAAATTTGCAAGCATGTGCTCCAATGTTGTCAATTTCGGCATATCGCACACCACAGGTTTTGCAAAGCCGTTTCCATGTTAAGTAAGACATTTTCTATATGTTCAGTACTAATGCATATATATAGATTAACATTCACTTGCGTAATGCTTACATTTAATTACGGCTTAGCTGGGTCATCATCACAATAGACTTTTTCATTGTCACCATAATGTCGGAAAGGATAGTCATAAGTGATTGTAGTAGTACCCTCTTGAACCCCATTTCTAATAAACGCGTAAGTCTCAGTTAGTGTCCTTGCTGGTGCTCTGTTACCATTTTCACAATATACCCAACTGTACATATTATATTCTGAAGTATAATCATATGGACATGTTCCTGTCCTCGGGTCGTCGCCAGTACTACGGGCTGCATAACCACCGTATGGTTCGCACCAACATCTTCTATTACTTGGACGGTGAATAAACCCAGTATACTTTTCTTTATCGTTGCATAAATCACTACAATCCTTAACGGAACACGGTCCATTTCTCATTGCGGTTAGACTACTGCCACTGTCACCTGAGCATGCAAGATCTTCCTCCTTCCAATGACTGCCTTGATAAGTGCCAAAATTACCCGCTCCTGTATCACCCTTTCCTTCATAAAAATAGTAAGCATCTGGATCTTTACAATCTTTTTTAGCAGCTGTCCCCACCTGGCAACCAGTACATGGTTCACATTCAGTCATATTAGTTTTAGGTGCATAAGTGTCTCCAACACATAATTCACATTTACCATTTAAAAACTTATTAGCATAACCTTTATCACACGGTATACAACTAGAAGAATCTAGTGCCTGACTTCCAGCAGGACAGTTTTTGCAAGAGCTTGCACCAGCGTCGGAATAAGTTCCTGTTGTTACACATTTTATACAATCGTCTATGTGATTGTGTTTGCCAGCATCATAAGCATCATCAGCCAAAAATTTTCCTGCCGGGCATGCTTTGCAATCGTCTGCACTATCTGCACTATCTATCGGCTCATCGCTAGCGTCTTTAGCGCCTGTGCCATCAAAGTAGTAACCAGCCTTGCAGGCTTTGCAATTTGTCGTACCTTCTTCATTTTGATAGCTACCATGAATACAATTTTCACAAGCAGTCTCTACACTAGTAAAACCTGCATAACCTCTAGATATATCAATATCAGTACCACGTTTTCCTATTGGACATTTTGTACATTCACTGGATCCCATGTTGTGCGCATAGGTTGCTCTATCACAGAATGTGCATAAATAATTGCTTGCAGCAGAGCTATACATTCCTTTTGCACAATCTTTACAGGAAGATTGCCCTGCGGCACTCGTGGATCGACCAGGATAACATGTTGTACAAGCTACGTTTGTTCCCGTCGAACTAGTATAGGATCCTTTACCACAATTTTTGCAAGATGCTTGCCCTGTTTCATTTTGAAACTTACCTGCTGCACATGGTTGACAATCGGAGTTGCTTTCTCCGCTTGACGAAAATCGTCCAACTGGACATGGTTGTTGAGTCGTAGCACCTTCAGTAGCAACATAGTAGCCGGCATCTGCAAGTTGACAGGCTCCACTTGTTTGCGATGGTCGGTATGATCCAAAAGCGCATTCAGGGCAAAATTGAAATCCATGCCTTCCTTCTAATGTAGTCGTTGTATACGTTCCTGCAGCACAAGGTTTGCAACTAGTCGCACCTGTATCATCTTGAAATTCACCTTCAGAGCATTGGTCGCACCCTGTTGCTTCTGATTGCAATGTAAATTTACCAGCCTCACAAGGTGTACAGTCGGTGGCTCCTTCGATAGCTGCAAAGCTACCAGCTCTGCAGGATTCTTGGAAGGATTGTCCTTCTACATTTTGATAGTGACCTATACTGGTTAAGTCACATTCAGTTTGGCCAGGATCTATTTGGTATCGACCTGTCGGGCAATCTTGGCAACTGTCACTTGCTACAGAAGGTTGAAATTTACCTGGTTGACACAGTACGCATCCATTATTGAGTATGTAGCTTCCAGGTGGACACTTTGCACACTCAAAGCTACCACCAGGGCAGACGTCTGCTACGGTTTCACCTGGGTCTAAGTTAGGTTGAAACTTGGAACCATCAGGATTGATACAATTGTAAATGAATCCTTCTTCACAATCGGAATCTTGATCTGTCGCACCTTCTAAAAACGTGGCGATATCACTTACTGTATTCGATTGGTCTGGGCCACTTTTTCCTGTCCAAACACCGGTACCGACGCCAAAGTTTCCACTATCGACTGGTTTACAACTAAGTTGCCCACGTTCATTTTGATAAGATCCTCGGCCACATGCTTTGCAAGATGCTTGGCCTTCTTCGTTCTGAAAACGACCAGGTTCACAGTTGGCACAACCAGGCATGTAGCCTTGAGCATTAATCCGTTGCTGTGACGTGTAGCGACCAACTTGGCAAGGTAGGCAGACACCACTTTCAGACGTGTAATGCCCAGGAAAGCAAGTACCACACGTATCTGCACCGACGTCAAATTGCACGGAGCCTAGGACGTAGGTCTTGTAATTGTAATCATTTATCTTCTTGACACATGCTACATTGTCACCATCTGAACATGTTTCAAATACAAAACTGCTAGCATCGTTCCAAGCAACTCGGTCTGGTCCACCTGAAAATGAAAATGTCTGAATTTGACCATTGTAATATCCCTCTACTATTCTGTTTGTTTGTTTGAGAATGCAACCAGGTGGAAGTTTCACAGTACTATCTGACAACATACCATAACCTGTCTTTATGCTGTATGCTTCACACTCTTCTTTTGTTACAGAATTGTCTGGTATGCCAGATGTATCAAGCTTTAAAAACTCCCAAATGTAAGGCGCTGGGCAATCGTCCGAACGAACCAGGCCCGCAATCTCTGGCAACTCTTCCTGCACATTGGTTGCAAGTAGACGTGACTTTCGGGCAACCTTGGCTTGGCACTTGTAGGCTCCATTATCTAAATTACAATTTACAGTACTATTTGTATTATGATTAAAGTAAATGTAGGTATTTGGATCTCGATAACAACCGAATGGGGTGTTGGTCAAGGAATAAGGTGCTTCATCGTTTAAGGAAGAATGCCATTTATCAAGGGAAAGCCCAAATGCTTTGCATTCATCGTAGCTGATTGACCTGTCCGGTACTCCGAACGTCTTGTCTACAAAGTGAGGTTGCATGACGCTGACTATGCATGCGTGAGGTTCGTAGTCGTACCTGTGGTAACTGCCGCCATTACTTCGTGTACAAGTTGAAGTGTCTGACGCTTCACACCAGCATCTACCTTCTTCTGGTTCTCCTAATTTTCTTATAATGAACCCTAAGCTCGTATACGTACCGTCGTC
>JACKZZ010009289.1_pt1 | contig 33691 bp, 30 predicted proteins | sample 8027871 | NCBI WGS metagenome assembly JACKZZ01 (sample SAMN15724774, study PRJNA655200) | protist metagenome | isolation source: fluorescence activated cell sorting (FACS) single amplified genomes of... | place: USA: West Boothbay Harbor, Gulf of Maine | collected 2000-07-19
CATTCTATAGCGCCATTATCCACGAGCTATCACTCAATTACAATAAGCCTAATAATGGATCGATCACACCAGACAGTAGATGAAATTCTAAACCTCTAGCAACTAAACTTAAATCTGGAAAATGACTGCAAGCTCTTTCATCGTCCCAGTTATCAACTTTTCTATCAGCTAACATTAATGCACGATTGTAAGAATTTTAATTTTACCCAGCTCCAGGTCCTTAATTTGCCAACGCTAAACTTAATGTAGTTGGTATAGGTGCATCACCAGCAAATTTTAAAGTTGACTATTACACTTAGTTATTCAAATTCAATGCACTTTAAAACTATAGATTATAACCAAAAGATGTAGACTATGTGGTTTACAATGCATTAGACATAAGATTCATATTTGTAAGATCTATTGAAGCTCCAAAGGCAGGTGACGGAATACCACTAATATTATCGCCACTAAATAAAGTGTTTTTCGATGGAGTTCGACCAGGATTATATACTCTAACTAAGTTTTCAATCTTATTCAAAGGATTCTCAGTCTACACCTAATTTTGATTAAGCTGCTATGCTTTTTAATTCTGGTTCGCGTTATTTATGGTTCTAAAACCACCTGAAACTGAGGCTGCAGCTTTAGTTAGAGTAGAAGGAACATCAGTTGGTATTCCAAAACTAGCTGCCATAGAGCCGAAAAAAGATTTGGGAGCTGGTGCTGAACCTGTTGTAGCTGCTCCAGTAGCAGAGCCAGTTGCAGTTGGTAACGGTTAGCCTTGATTAGTTACGTTTACGCCAACTCCAGCAATACCCGTCTTATCCTCTTTCACTGGGCTTTTGAACTCTGGCTCTGGTTTAAAGTTTACATTCCTGGCATCTTTCGTAGCCATATTCTATCCTAATACCCCACTTGTTCCACCTGTTCCACCATCTCGATCTCCAAAAGCACCGCCGCCAAAGCCCATGTTTCTAAAACGCCCAGCCATGTTGTTTTCATAGTTCAAATTCAAATTTATCGTATTAGGTCCATTTAGCATACTCTGCATTCCAAACATACCACCGAAACCTATATTGGAGTTTGGGTTCTATGGACCAAATCCTCCCGTACCTTAGACTCCAATGTTTCCAAAGTTGTTCGCATTCTAATTCATCTAAGCAATATGTCCATCCACTCTGGTTGCCGAATCATTCAAAAACACGTTCTTGTTAAACAATCCGCCACCGCCACCACCGTCTATACTTGCATTTAGTTGAACAAGAGTTTGAGGACGACTTGGATCAACGGAGTCTCTAGGAATGACTGGAACAGCACCAATCAGTTGATGAAGTGATGAGAGGGAGAAAGCTTTCTCCATGTCTTCCTTCTTCTTTTTTTCTTCAGCTTCTTTTTTCTTACGGGCGGAACCAGTGAGAATATCATAGATACCACATAGAATGTCAATAACGAAAGTTCCAACAGACTCACCAATAGTGAGAGCGAAGCAGACGAAAATTGTCCACATAAGGATCTAAGAAAAAAAAATTAAATAGATAGAAAAAATTGAATCAATAAAAGTCTTATTTTAAACCTCAGACTCAAATAATCGTTTTTAAATAAACATGACAGATGTTGAAAACTTGAAATAAAATAAAATCCGAAAATAACTGTTACTTTAACGGATCTCAATGCTCTATAGTGGCACCGTGCCGCATGTCATCTAGGTAAGAAAATAACTGTAACTGTTACCTTTATTATTAAGTATTTTTAAAATTACTAAATTATCATTGTACCTATATAACGAAAATAAAAAAATACCGGCGACAACTCGGCTGACAAAAATTCAGCAAGTGCTTCAAGATGAAAATTCTCAATAACATAATCTACCCATAATCTTAAGTATGAATCTTCACATCCTTCGTCAGACTTTTCACATTTTGATGGTATCAACCCTAAATCTTCATCTATCAACGATAAAAAAGATACTACCATCCATCTCAACAAAACGTCGACAATAAGGTGTATGCAGTAGACTCCAAAACTAGAGACCAAAACCCATCTTCGTTTACTTGCAGCTCGTGGATCGAATTTTGGTTACTCTTTAGAATCTTTACTTTATGGTTATTAGATCATTCCAAAAAATCCTGATACTGCTGCTGACCAAAGCGCAAATTACTGACTATTGACAAACGATTTACCTATGTAGCTCCAAAATATTCCTAACACAGTAAGATAAAACAAAATTTTCTTCACCGGAATCATGAACCAAAATAACCAGCTGAAGCATAACATTATTATCCAAACTGCGCTGAAGAACATACCAGCTTCTATCTTTCTAAAAGTTGATGGAGTGAATAAAAATAATGTGGCAAGTCTGCTAGGTCCTCCAGAACCAAGTCCGATTAGGCCTATTAATCTATCAAACAAACCACCTATTCCACCGACGATAAAAGTTAGAACACCAGCTTGCTGTCCACCCATGTAATTTCTCTGCTGAGTTTATAATCCAAACATAAACACTCCAACAGAACAGATACATGCTTGTAATATAAAAACTGAAAAATTTGTTTATAAACACACTAGCGGATATAGAATGCCATTTCTCAATATGTCAGGTATAACTGCAAGTGCACAAAAAGTTAGAACTACAATTGACCCTAGCTTCCAAGACGGTATTGTAACGGTTGCAACTTATAACCACATGATAGCCATGACATAAAGAACAAACAAGTACCAAAATGGTATATTCGAATCTGGAGTAATTATTCCATCTAAAAAATGTAACGCTTTACCACTGTTTTAATCAGACAAAGGATCTGTCGAAAAGCCACAGCTTCCGTCACTGGGTAAACTCCAAGTAGTTGTTTTGCTCCAAGCTTCGATCTGTTCGCGGACTTCCTACATCTTCTATTGTCTTGACAATCTCAACTGGGCTTTTGTTTTCAAAGGAATCAGTCCTAACTTTTTATTCAGCTCTTCCTCAGCCTTCGAAACAGCTGGCTTATCGGAGTTTGCTTTCAATTCATCTGCAATTATGTCTGAGTTATCTACTGTAAAAAGTGGTTTTCCACCATCCACGTAACACTTCCACATAGCAGAAGTGGCTAATACATCAGAAGTTTTCTTCTTCTCTTATTCTCCGTGCACAATATTTCTAAAGGTCGACACCTATCCACCAATTATCATGCTAACCATCCCATCTAAAACATCTGTCGGGAAATTCGTCAAGTCTGCCCAACTTATGCCACTATAAAATGAAGTATCAGTTCCACCAGTAGCTCCGGTACTTCCTGCGACTTTAGGATCTAAAACTTCTTCTGGAATCTTATCGCCATCAAACCACTAAACTTCATCCCAATCAGCTCTACCCATACCGAAGTAATATCCTGCTAAACCCACTTTTCCTCCTAGACCTCCATCCGACCTCTTCGATAGATCATCACTAACCCCAATACTTCCACTCATGGCCGTAGACTTTTCTATCCTTTGATACCTCTCGAGAATCTCCTCAACCGGCGCTTATATTGGTCCAGTGAACTTGTATTCAGGTACATCATAACCAAGATCTCTGAGTTTCTTTGAAACTTTTTAGCGCTGTTTTGTTTCTTCCTCTTGTCTTTTCAGAATATCAGGTGAGCCAGGAACATAGTCTTGAGCTCCTAGTGAGGACACGATTGTAGTAGTTGTTGTGACAGTAGTGGGCTCTGAATCTAAGTTCTCTATCTCTACACCACTTCCAGATAAAAAGACATAGTAAGCAAGTCCAAAAACAGTCGAGTATATTAATCCGCGTACTAAATGACTCAACCACCAGCGTTCTTGTTCAGTAACTCTAACTCTTTCATTATATTTTTCTTCTAGTTGCCTTGTATATAACATTGTATATCTATCAAATACATAGCAAAGCCAAGATAGGAAAGTTATAATTATTCCTGGTAAATAAATCCAACCACATACTATTCTAACTAACAATAACCACATATCACCTTATTGTTAAACAAATTCTCGGAATTAATCAGTATAAGGAGTCGGTGAAACACCTACTTATGCTTCGTTAGGTTTTATTTACGACTGTCGTATCCATTCTATTGTCGATAGACCTATATTTATACAGTAGAAAGTCGTATCAGCAAGATATGGAAGAATTAATTCATCTGCACGATTCCAGAAAGTTTCAAATGCTACTGGTGGTTCCCAAGTGTCCATTGTAGTAGTTGTTTATCGATTAGTTGGAGAAGCCATGGTAAAAAATAATTATCTTAGTAATGTAAAATCAAATCTGAATCTGATTCTGATTCTGAAACATAATTTACTAAAATAAATAAATTTCAATGTATATACATAATGATTCTGTATCTGAATCAAATTGAAATATGCATATCCTTTCAACTTAGTTTCTTATATAATATACTTTAAACCTGGTCCTATACTAAACCTACTATTAAATTGTGTATCAAATTCTAAACTTGAAGAATCAAATTGACAATGAAAATACTAGTATTCTTTTTTATTGTAGACAGACTGTTCCTGATGCACGTTTAACTTTATATGGTCTAGAGACAGCAAATCTAAAAAAAAATTGAACAATAACATTTAGGTAAAAAAATCATAAGTCTTAGTGTACATAATAACAAATATAAATCTCATAATAAAATTGTTTTTTCAAAATCATAATTGAGTTTGACTAATAAAATCATTGTCATACAAAAAGTTATATAGTACAAACAAAAATCACACAAGACGACTAAGTACACTCCACAAAAAGTATTATAAGCCACCTCTCGATCTATCTACTTATTCACTACAATCACCTACTTTACTATATAGATCAGGGAATCTACCTTCTGCACCATATTTTTTCCTCATAGCATAGTAATAACCCTTATTAAATCTTACCCCAGACAAATCAATCTAAACTTTCACATCTCTGCTTTTTTTCCATTCCCAAAACTAACCTTCATCCTGATAAAAGTTCTAGGAGTAGAGCATCTTCCTAGAGTTATTCTTATCTCCCCACTCCTCCAAAAACTTTGCAGCGTCTGATGCTGTTACAGAATGTTTGGAATTAGTTGAGTTTTATGATTTAGGAAGCACTCGGCCATAAAGACCAACGTCGATTAAAATGTCATCTTGGTTAGGTTTTTATGTTACACTACCCCAGTTACCATGACTAGCAAGTGGTAAAGGTCTATGTGGTGGTACTCGTATAGGACAAAGCCATATAGGAGTATTCAGTCGAGATGGTTGAGGACCAAATTCGGTTTTGATATTGGTGTCTCGAAACATCTCGACCAGTTATGGAACTCGTTTAACATTCGTATATACGTCTGTGATTAAGAAATTGTCCGCAGCAATCGACTATGGTGCATTTCTCAATCTTGGAAAAAGAGAAGTTGTTTTAAACCTTTCATCGAAAAATTAAAAACTTCGAATTGGAGTTCCAAGCATTCCACTCATGCCACCATCTTTTTTCTAGTTTTGTGCACCCAAAACTCCATCTCTCTTCGATAAAACATCAAGTAGTGCACCAAAAATTCTGCCTTAGAATAGGAGAGATTACTAAACATCACCCTCAGGTCGAGCCATCCAGAATGCACCTCGTTCATGACGATGTAAATATTCATGTGTAGGAACAATTTCTTACGGTACATTGGCAACGAAATCCGAATCCTTCTTTTAGTTATCATCTTATAGACTATCGTCTAATATCACTCCTCCCATAGGACTTTCACAATTAAACATAGAATCTTTAACCCGCTCGTAAAACCATGGCTCATCAGCATTACATAGCGAATTCACTTTGGTCTAGCCAATTTTTTTAAGCTCTCCCAGATCTTGTCCTATTTCGTCTCTAATTTTAACAAAATCGGCCGTAATAATACAATGAGTATCATCTGGAAAACTCAATGCCTCAGCAAAATTATGCTATTTTGCAAACTTCCTAACTAAATCATCACTGCATCTCTCTAACCTATTCAGTCCTTCTCTGTACCAGTGATATGATAATTTCACAAATTTTTCTGCTTTTACTAACTTCACTTCCGCGCTCAGCACGCTTGCCAGCGAGCCGTAACTACCAGATAATGCATCAAACAAATCAGCATACTCAACGTCATTTCCGTAATCCTCTGGATTTTTCAAATTCACTATCCTACCATCACCAAGTCTAACGGTAATCGATTTACAGGTTTCTGCAAACTCACCAAATCGTCCAGATGAAGATTCTAGTGCTCCTCCAACAACTGCACCTCCAACGGTTATAGAACGAAACTCTGGGATGACTTATGGACAATAACCAAATTTTAAGCAATAACTCGATAATTCTTCCATAGTCACTGCACAACCGGCTACAGCGACTGCTGCATTAGTATTTTTATTCACTTGGATTTTTATTTCTCTGAAGTCTGGACTGGATAAATCGAGAACTTTAGCAGGATTTTCTTTATAGTGCTAACATTCACGACAGGTGTGACCAAGATTATTTAGGTCACCCCGTTTTTTTAAAGAGACTAGTCCATCTGGAGCTTATTAGAGTTCCTACAGTTTTTTTAACGCTTCTTGTTATTGTTGCTATATTTCTTCTGTTGTAAGAGTAGAAATAGAGTTTGTTTTTGCATCTGATACTTTTGAACCAGATCCAATTTTACGTTCAAGTATTTCAGAACTAAAATAACCACATAAAAGTCCTCCAGCTATTGCAGAAAGAGTACGTCGGTTGAAAAAGCGTTGATAAGCTGTTTTTAGTAAAACATTATTGCTAGACTAATAAGTTTATGATGAGTAATATCGATTTTTGATATTGATAAAGTATAAGGAAGGTAAATGCTAGTGATCTAAGTGTAGAAATTTAGTGTGTTGGCGTAAAGCTCGAAATTATTGATAGCGTATTGACATATTGATAAAATAATTATTAATACTTAAAGTTAGTACAATTATCTAACAAATTTATAAAACATTTATACTATAGGTTTAGTATCTGGAATCTGGACCAATATCAGTGTCACACTACAAATTATTGTACAAGCAATATTAATAGCAAATTATAAATTAAAAGTCAAGTGACAAGTTTTATATAATTATCTTACTTATCTTCTAGCAAATTACAAGACGTTTATAGAATAATAAGTAGTTAATCTTAGACTTTTTTTTGATCTTATCCTAAAGTTATTCCGAACATCAATTGATTCTGAAAAAATAATAATCATAATCAAAAGTTATTTTTTTAATGATACAGTTACTTTAGATTAAGATTAGAAGTTACTGTAAAAGTAACTTCTAATCTTAATCTAAAATCAGTAGATTTTTTTTGAATCATATAAAATGATTAAAAAATTGTTGAATTCTTAGACTTGATTCTTAAATAAATTAAAAAGGTCAAATTAAAAAAGGGTACATATAGCTCGGCAATAAAATCAAAGTTCAGATATACATATAGCTCCAATGATTCAAAATATACTAATGGGAAATAAGTTAGGATAGCATACGTAATATCAATTGTTTCAAATTAAAAGTTTATTAAAGGGTAGTTAATAATAAATTTTGGCAGTGTAATGAAAATTAATCTACTTAATAATATCTACAAATCATAATATACAAAAAATAAAATATCATATTCAATAAGACTTCACCCCATTCCTCTTTGCAAGTTCCGTAAACTTGTTGTGACAATGTTATTTTAGTTGCTGTTTGGATCGTTTATTGGCGCTCCCCATATTGCTCCCAAGCTAGGAATCATACCTACTGCTATCATAGTTGTTATCACTAAACCAACACAAAAACTCAAACCGGCATAAATAAAACTAACTAAAGTACTATTACAAGGTAAGTACAAAAAGTTAACTTAATTTACAATAAAATAATTATTTAAATCAGCACGAACGTTATCTGCAGCGTCTATGAAATCTTATCGTTATTTTTCACAAGCTTAACGGTCGGTGAAGAGGTGTTCTAAAGCGTTCTCACAGTCAGTAGAGTGATAGCATCCGTCAGTTGGATCATATACTGGAGGCGCAATACCGAACGAGTTTACAACATTTAAGTACTGCTGCTGGTTTGATTCCAGGATGCTCTAAATGTTTTCTAAAGATGCATTGTTGAAATTTTACTAGGAGAGTCTATTAGCTTTTGCTGGAGCTTTTATGTCTTCGTTTTTTTTTGTGTTACGTTTCAATATTTCAGTGTCTGATATCGAAGACGATGATTTCGAAGATGATGATGAGTTTGAACGCTTTGATGATATTCGATTATCAGGTATTTAACCAGGTAAATTTTAAAGACTAGATAATACTTCGTTTGGTGCTGGTGACTTTCGTTTTGGAGAATTGCGTTCTTAACCAAAGTTTTTGATCTATAAAGATGTCAATCCTGCAAGTTTTAGCTACTCATGAGAAGAAGGTAGTTGAGGGTCGAGTCTATCGTCAGACTCAGTAACTTGTTAAACAATAGATTTTCTTTATTTTTATACAAGTTCTTTTCTAAAGGCAGAAAGTTTTTTTGATTTAGAATTGTCAGACTCAGAATCAATCATCTCTTTTGACGACTACGTCTATAATTTTTTAAGCACTTAGATTTCAAGTTCTTATTTTTATAATCGAGATTTGTAAGCTTGTGCTTTTTGACCCGAAACTTTATACATGTTTAGCATTGGATTGTTCGATATTGTCTAATCTGGTGTTTGTTTTCTACTGTCAAATATACTTGCAACAGAATTTTCATTCTTTGCTCGTTGTCTTGTTGGACTAGAGCTATGAGCTTTTAATTATGATGCGTTTTCTCGCATTTCTTCTATAGAATCAGATCGACGTATAGGACCAAGACTACCACTCCTACGCTTTTGTATTTCACTCACCGCATTTTCCAAATAACTTATATCTCTATTCGAGTTACCAGTTAAGGCCCATGACTCTACTTATCTACCAGCACTATCTACAGCATAGGATCCTCCCCATTTTTCTGCAAAATCAGCTTCATACTACTGGACTGCTTAATTCACTACACGTAACAATCGACCTGCCTTGCTGTTAACCTTCATACCAAGCACCACTGATACTCCACTTATGAAAGCACTGAAAGCAAAAAAATATATAGCCTCTGATATTGCTGGATAATAAACAGTCTCAAATCGTTCATATATTGGTCTTAAATGAACTTTTACTGGACCGTCTACACCTCTGACTGTGTAGTAGCCCTACAAAATATTACTTTCTGTTTACCCAGTGTTTGGATTAGAGGTACTTTACTAGTAATTTTCAGATAAATTCAAAATTTATCTTAATGGTAAACTAATGACAAGAATGAAGATAGTAGAAAACATTAAACCAGCATGAACCACCGCATATGCATTTGAATACCGGCTAGATAGTCCACCAAACAAAGTTGGACCTAGAATTTAAATGATAACAGAGAAAGCTTGCATATCAGATGCAGTTTTCAATTCGAGCTATGCAAAAGCAAGATCAAAATTCCAACGATTTTTGTAAAGATCACGAATATTTTACTTAAAACGTTCTAAGTACCACTTTTACATTTATGCAAGCTCTAGTTATTGTCGCTTTTGAGTGAGCTTGATTTTTTTACTCACAGAAGTTTTGAAGGTTAGGCTCTTTCGAAAGTTTTTTGAAGCGGATGACTAAGTTATCGAACTGGCAAGTTTTGTATTTTTAGTATCTTTAGCATCGTCTTTAGATTCCGATTCCGAATCCGAATCTGAGCTATCACCAGGTGAAGCTTAACCAGACTTAGCCGCTTTTTTCTAATTTTATAACGATTAAATCTATTCTTACTATTCTTCAGGATGCACTGTCGGAAAATCAGTGTAGTAGTCAAGCAACAATTCCTCGATTGTACTGCACTCTCTAACGTTTTTAAGTATATCATAATTATCAACAAATTTTTTGTTTTCCTAATACCTTTTAAAACAAATCACTCTGTAGCAAAGTTTATAGCAAGGACTTATAAGTTATTTTATTGTTTTTATCATTGTGTATTTAATAGCACTATTCTCCTTATCTCTATTTTTTAAAACACGATTGTGTCGCTCCGTTTCTGAAACTGTTGCCATAACAGGATCAAACTTTATATTGGTATGAATTCCGCTTAATCTCTTATTTTCAAAACTGTTCTACTACGTTCTTTTAGTTATTCTATTTGGCATAAGAAAATCAAGACAAGCTACATAGAAAGGTATTTTTCTGTCGAAAAATTAATTTACTCGTGCACCAAATGACTTTGATACATCATGTTTAGCAGCAACTTAAATAGCTTCAGCTGTATTACTTCTTTATAATTTAGAGGTTGTATCGTTTACAGTCTAAGCAACTGTTTCTTCAGTCTTCTAAATCTCTTCTAGTTTTATCTCCCGCGGTTTATCATCAAATAGACTTGATACTGATCGTCTTTTATTTGACATATCTATGTCATCTAATTCGTTCGAAATTACATTTTAATAATCTGATGTGACATTTAGAGCATTTGCGTTGGTATTTGCGGCCACCGCAGTACTAGCTGCATCCTCACCAGCAACGTCTAAGTCGTCTTCTTCTTCCTCCTCCTCCTCTTCGTCATAATCAGACTCTACTACAGATTTTTTCTGAGCAACAGCAACAGCTGTAACTCCTAGCTATGATTATCTCTTTAAATTCTCAGAATTATTAGCATCAACTTTTTCTAATTATTACAAGTCACCCTATAAACCCTGTAAAGCTAAAACACCCGCTGATTCTTTAGATACAGTCTATGGACTATTTGAATTACTTTAACTCAATGATACAGATTTAGAACCTTCTACTGATTCTGAATCTTCGTTTCTAGATTATGATAATCTTTTCAGATCTACTTTTTAATTTTTTTCTTTCATACATTTTTTTATTCTCTTTTCTTTATCTTTTTTTTCACTTTCAGTTGGAGTTCTAAACTTTGCTACTCTATATAATCTATTCAATAAACTTTCTCTATCACCAAATGCAGCTAAAAGATTCATTACTATTTAATATCTTAACCACATTTCATAAATAGTATAAAATCCATAGAGTTATAAAAACATTAAACCTTAACCTACTTACATAAGCCTTATAATGTTCCATGTAAAACACCAAATTGAATAATCACCAAACGGATTTGAATTAGTGGAGATAGATCCAGTTTCTACTTCGATATTATTTGGATGTGATGTGTTATAGGTTACTTCTTGTCCACGAAGAGTCAAATATCGCACGCCTGCACCAATTATTAAAACCATAACAAAAGAAAAAGTCGAATTAAAGAATAAAAACTTTCCAAAACCTATTGGTTGCATAGATGATATAACAATCTAATATGCAACGACGGAAGCAGGAAGACGGTCGACAACGACAGCTCGAACTTTATGGGATTCTAACTGTTACTGAGCCTAGTCTTCAGTGTCACCAGTTGCACTATTAGCAATTGCTGCTACATCTCCGCATGGACTATACTTACAATGTTCATGTGGTAAATAAGCAATTACTTTTCTTTAAGGTGTGACAAAACAGCCTAAGCTTTCTAAAATATCTCCGTATTTGGAAACAACTGCATGTTCTGGAGGCGTTGCACGATTCTTTACTGCTTAAAACACTTCTGGAATATACACTATATCTAAATGTTTTTTCGCAGAACTTTGCCACAGTCTGAATTTTTTCCTTGTCAGATCTCCAATTACTTCGTCATGGGGTATGCAATTCAATGGACTTTATCCAAAGCTAAATAGATCCTAAGAGTTCATAATACCTCTATTTTACCTCAATGCCGCTTTCTCAACCATTTTGCTCTTAAAATCCGCCTAGCTTTCTCTCTATTGCTATAATAAGACCATTTCCAAATAATAATTTTTAGTTATCAGACCATCTAATGATTTTACTAAGTTATTAAATGGCGTTCCTTTTAAAATACTACCTGTAGGATAGCCATTTGGACCAATACCAAATTACTAAGTATTATTTGCTGGATTAAGAGGATCTACGTTTGTTGTATCAACCTTAAAGTCACGATAATTTTTGTCAAGAGCTTTAATGGATGGAGGAGTCCAGGTTATTCCACGAGGAGATGAAGTTGGTGTATTTTCGATTTCAGAAGTATTTGGTACAGTCGTGTTTGGTGAATTTTGATTTGCACTTCTTGGCGTAAGGTTTATATTAGCTACGGATGAACGTCGACGGAGAGTTTAGTTTGGCGTTTATTCTGCTGGAAATTAGAGCATATCGCCTATGAACTCTTCCGTTCTATCATTGGAGCAGAAAACATTTTCTTGACCCTTACTTGATAAGCTGGGTCCTGTTTAACATTCTGTGTAATAGCTCTCCAATTCTTTTCTTGTCATTGTTAAAATAGAACATGATTCAAATCCAAAATCCTTAATTTTTACTGCCATATTTGGAGAACGTAAGCAAGATAGAAGTAATTATTCCAAACAGTCAAATTCAAGAACTCCAGCTCCATCCATATAAAACGAGGCTCCTAATCTACGAGTTGTTAAACCATACCTAGAAAAAAATAAAATAAAATATAAATCTAAAGACTTAGATATGTTCCAAGATTCAGAAATTTAGCAGATACTAAAATTTAAAATCAAATTTATATGACACCTAGGTCCTACTAAAAGTTAAAAAAATAAATTTTGAATTAAATTAATTAATACATATTGTTATAGTCGCTACTTCCTTTAATCATTTACATTTCCGTTAATGAAAAATATGCATATTTGAATCCTAAACAAATAGCTCGATGAACCCGACCAAACAAAGGTAACACCAAATCTAAATAGTGTATATCTAACAATATGTAGTACCACAATGGTACATCAGGAATATCATCTTTCTCATTTGATTTACTACTATCTCCAAATGAAAACCAATACTCCCAATTATTATTTGCTGAAAAATTATTCTTCTATATCTTATTTACTTCGCTACTTTTAATCACAGGAAATTTTTCCCAAAAATGGTTATAGTAAGCCCAACAACCCATACACACATATGCAATAAACCAAAAGTTACCTACACTAAGTTCAGCAACTAATGTTCCAGGAAAAGTTCGGTTTTTAGCACTCGATGCACCCTCCCTCCAAGTACACAACCATCCTTGTAACGGAGGAGGAAGAATTTCGTATATTGTAGTCCAAAAAAGTATAGAACGATCTAAAATCATAGTTTCCGAAGTCGCATCTAATTCCCACCTCAGATATATGTGCTGAATTTGTTCTTTTTTGTTTGCAAGTTATTTGCATTATTTTCTAGACTATGGATTAGCTAAAATTTTAGGTGAACATACGTCTATTTGACCAGGTTATGCTTTCGTGTAAAAAGAACTCCCTCGTGTAGCTATAGAAGCTGATGAATCGCGTGATGCAAAATGAGAACCCTCATGAAAATTTATTGGTGACGTAATAGGAGTAGACAAATCATAAACAGAATTAGTAGATTTTATACGATGTTTAGGAGAGTACATTGTTAATTAGTTACGCTGACGAAGATTTGAGTGACACTGACTCAGACTATAAGGATTTAATTTTAAAAAACACTTTTAAAAACTCAAATATTTTTTAGTAGTAACTATGCCTTAAACCTAAGACTGAATAATTGTTTACAAAAAATCAAATATGATTATCAAGTTAGCAAATTCATTTTATTATCAACAATTAAATTACAATAATTTCTAAATAATAGCTTTTAATTCCATTTAACATAAGTCATAAATTATTATAATTATGTATTTTCATATCATTGGCTAAATAGTGACAGTAACATTCAACCAGGTTTTTAATTTTAAAAATTACAGAATGAAAACTGTATACCTTCTTATGTATTGCACTCAATTTGTTGAAACGCAATTAACCTTATTTATTAAAACTTTAACCATAGTATACATTGTTAAATAAATTAAAATTAAGTAATAATAACTCAAATTATATACAAACTTATAATCTTAAATTAAATTATATACAGTAACAGTGTTTAGGTGTGCTGTTTTAGATAAATGTAATAATAAAAATTTTAAAATTAGGCTTCTAAAAACTTGAAATACAGTAACATATCCTAAAATACTGAATATAATCATTGAAGCATAAAAAACATTTTCATAAAATCAAAACGGATTTTAGTATTTAATATACCATCTAAATTAAATCTAAATCGGAAAAAAAACTAAAACAGAGCTTCAAATTAGTAAGTACTTATTATACAATTACTTTAGACAAAATTTTAGAACATTGGCTGATATAAACTTAAAGTATGTACAAACATTGCCAAAGCAAGACTCTGACCTATTAAGTACTTACTTACTTATACTGATCCATTAGTAGTAACTAAGAAGAATCTGAATAATAATTTAATATATCAACTCTGAGATAAGTTAAAATTTAAATACAACTAATATTTTTTAATTGGAAAAACTATCTATACAGGTTGAACTATATCTTGTTGTACAGACCTAATGTGTTTATCAGTATACAGAATACATACAAATTTAAAATATAGTAAAGATTATATTTATGACACTATAAAACTATTTTGATCATACAAAATTAAATTGGTAAAATTGAATTACGATAATAGATATTTTGTTATGTTGCAAATTTTAAATGATTTTCCTGGAAGACTAAAGTGAATTTAATAAAGTACAAAATCTTGAGAGTAAATGTTACAAATCAGATTTATATGAGTTGAGAAATGAATAGTCTATACATAATAAATTTGTTAACAGTCTGATATATTGTTTAAGTTACCTAAATTAAAAAGACTAAATTTAAATATTTGATCTATGTATACAATAAAATTTCAGTTTTGTGATTTGAAACTTTTAATAGATAAAAAGATCTAAAACATTCTATCTCAACCTCCCCCACTAAAATAACCCATACCACCAACGTCGCTATGCTTAGGAATTCTTTTATTAACATCAGGTAGAGGCTCAACCCTTGACAATAAATTTTTTTATTCCTTAGTCAATGGTATCTTATTTGATGTCGTATCAATCCAAGCAGCCATTCGCTTCTAACTTTTTTCTACTATTTCATTTACTGAAGGAACTCGACCTAACTGATTACCGTTTTTATCTTTTTTTTATTTTCTGAGTTTTTAGTCTAGTTTAGATTTATTTTTAGGATTAAACAGATCAGACTTCTTCGAATCATTCTCTATCGGAGTCAGCGCCAGTGGTTCTGGTAACGGTATTTAAGCTTGAAAAAAACTTCCATTTGCTAAAACTTAAGCTTTATCTCCTTTTCTCCCCGTGCTCATACCTCCATCAGAGGGCGTTGGATAAGTTCCGGTCGAAGGCACATATTGATTCATAATTCCCTCAGCGTCTGAACTAGAGCTAAATTAAGCATCTCCAAAATCCAAATCAGGAAGATGACCTTTTCCGTGTCTGTTACTAGAATCCATCGGAGTTCGCTCCTTACTTCCAGCTTTCGAACCAGTTATACTTGATAAAGCATCCATGTTGATAAGTTTTGAGGACATTCTACGAGTCAACGCTGCGTCTCCCATCGGACCTGCATTTGCAGCTATGTTTTACATTATAGTAAAGGGATCCTCCTCTGGTGGTCGCGAGTTGTTTTCATGACCGAAAATTGTTTCTGTTACATTACCGATAGGTATTCCATCAGTTTCATGATTAGGATCCAAATTTTCTAGTTCGAGGTCGAGAGATAATGAAAGTCTTGCACCGCCGAGAGTAGTTCTATCTTTCGATGGAGTAGTTTTTGATGGTGGAAGGATACGACCTAAGAAAAAAAAAAAAAATATGGACTTAGGAAAATACAAAGTATATCATACCGGGAGTTAATTGGAAACGTATTGGTTGTAGTACTAGTTTATACCAGTCGAATTGCTCGCTAGCCCTCCTTCGTCTCCAGCTCCACTTTATCCAGCTTCTTCTGCATCTTTTTCTGCTTACTTTCTCTGAGCTTCTGCCCAAGCATCATCCTCTTTTTCCTACTAAACCCGATCTCTACAATGACCAACAAACACCCTTATCTCATCTTCACCTGGTAAATAAGTTTTCACCGGTTCCATCTTCGGAGGTGGACGACCGCCCTCGACGACCGTACACCGTGCATTAGTCGAAACGCCATGTTTACCGACTTTCTCTAACATGAACCGACGAGCACGTTTATCAGCCATCCAATCGTCATAGAGCTCTTAGTATTTTTACCTTGCTATTTTATCGTCAGAACCGAGGTGTAGCCATCGTCGCCATCGAAGCCAGTCACGAACGAATTCGTGACGTCGATCGGAGTCCATTAGATTTTGTTAGATGCGGATCATCATATCCTCGTTTAGTTGAATTGGTCTTTGGCCGGGTATGCAAATACGATTGGATTATTTTTAGGAAGTCGCACCAAGGCCACCGTCACCAAAACCAAACATTGAAAAATTACTCATGGTAACGGCTTTTTGATAGTTATGTTTAGCAGATTCAGTGTTCTCTTTGGAGTTCTAGACTTAGAGTATCGTAGATTTCTTCTTTTTAGGATTAGCGGATTTAGGTGATTTACCTGGGAAAAAAATTTAAAATTAAATTGATCTACGATTATCAAACTAAAAAATTATTTTAGACTATTGAAAAAAACAAGCACAAATTTATAACTATAACATACCTGCACTTCCCTATGCCTCATAAGCTTTAGCTTAATCTCTCATCTTTGCACTATTTGCATCCATCTTCTTCAAGTCCTTGTACACAAACTCCCTTTCTATGGTTATGAACTTTTTCGATGTTAAACCTATCGAAAACTTCAACCACTTGCTCGCTAAGTTCCTCCACCATTTTTATATCCTAACTGCTGTTCTCCTAAAATGCATACAGGCATACGAAAATTTCAGATTAACCCACTCTTATAATGTATCATAACATATGATTGCGTTTTTTCGGCGTAACTTTAACTTCTTTTTTATCTTAAACATAATTATGAGTCGATAAAAAAAGCTCAAAAGTTAGGGTCGATTATCGTCATTGATTTTTAGCCACTTATCCTTATTCGTAAACATTATGTGGGAGGCTTTTAAAATCGTTATCAACCTTATCCAAGCTTATTGGCAATAATTTTCATCACCTGGTCTGACTAGTTAAAAATTTGGCAGCTCAACTTTTATTGGTATATCAATCAGATCTCCTGCTTGAGTCATGCGACTTGCTTCCTAAGTGGCCCTTGCATTTCCTGGCGTTTCAGTCCGTCGTTATGAACCAGGAGTTTCTGTTTTTCGATAATTACATCCTTCTTCATCCGATATAGTTCCAGAAAAAATACCACGCTCCTTCAATAGTTACGTTTAAAGCTCTTAAACCCAAGTAGGTGCATTCGAACTAGCAGAATCCGAAAATGAATCCGATTTACTGACTGAGGTAGTTCCAAGTCCAAAACCGATAGAAGCTTATGTAGTTTGTGGACGAGTTAATAGACCTCCTTTTGAACTTGATCGAGGAGGACTCCACATTTTCAATTTACCCGGTACAGTTGAAGGTCTAGCAAGCCCCTTGAGTTTCAAGTCTTCTTAATTATTCGCTCGTTCAATTTTCCTATTATAATTCTACAAAACTCGTGAAGTTTCACCCGCTATGAGACGAACTTTTAGTTATTAAGCTGAATAAGTTTTCTCGATAGTTTAATTCGCCAATCGACCACGATGCCTTTTGTTCCAATCCGGCGTCATAACTCGAGCTCGTTACTAATTGTATTTTATTATGTTCCGTGTCGGTATTTTTGAAGCTAAAAATTCAGGTGGACATAGTGTTTTTAGTGTCAAAACAGGTTCTTTAGGTTCGTCGTCATCAATAATATCATTTTTCTAAGGTGCTTAACTTGGTGCTGCAGAATGAGGTCTAGAACTAGCATCATTTGGTGACTATTTTCCCTTCTTCTTTCTCTAAGCCGCAAAATCTTCCGTTAGCTGTCGTCGCATTCTCATGTTCTCTCCTTGACAAAAACCTTAGTGTGTCGTCAATATATTTTTTACACCGGTATCAACTTCCTTAATGCTCTCGGTTACATGATTCGCTGTTTCATTAAACACTGCTGTAACTAAATTTGCATTACCCTATAACACCAAAGCAGACTATTATTCTGCTGGTAACGATGAGATCAATTTGGCCGCAGCTATACCATCCTAGCCCTAAGCACCCGAAGTTGAGAGTCTGTTGAAAGCACGAGAAATAGCAGCTGAATCAGATCCACCAGATTTTGTCGACTACAAATCATCCTTCGCTGATGCTGGGTCGGCAAAATCTTTTGAACCTAGACGCATAAATTCCTTTGATCCAACCCTAGGGATAAATGTTTTTGCTTTCACACTGTTCCGTACCATTTTCCACTAAGGCGATATTTCTTTCAGTGTTTGCATTGGACGACCAATAGGAGAGTGTTCACGTTTTAATTTTTTCATCCGTTTTTTATTCATACCAGATGCGACTGGTGCAGATATTGGTCGGATATCGATAGGATCTAAGTGCACATTGTTTTCTTTCCAGTATCTCTACATTAAATGTGGTTTATCTTTTGGTGAGGCTGGTCGATTCTAATGTACTAATGGACGAGGTTGGGGCCTTAGAGAAAGACAAAATTATTAAGTTACAGTCTGTTAACTAATTTGATTTGAGTCACAAGTTAATATAATGTTAAAATTTATTATTTAAATTTATAATAATATAGTAACTATCTTATATATTAAATTAAAATTTCTAATAATTTATTTAATACTATAATTTTTCAATTTCAGGATCGCCTTCTGATCCATGTTTACTATGCATCCAACCTAAAAGAGCTTTTTCAGAACTAAATCTTCTTGCCATATTAAATCTATCAAAATCTGAATCAGTTAAATCAGATAATTTTCTTTCTATACCAATTTTACCTGTAGTTGTAGGTCGCAATGGAACTGATTCATTAACACTATCAGCTTCAGAATAGATAGTATTCATTCGATTGAACTAGTTTTAAGCTGACATGATGATAATAGTAAAACAAAATTACTTAGTACTAAGTAGATTAATTTTAAATGTTTTAAATTTAACTTAGTTACTGTAAACAGTAACTGTTATTAATACAATTTAGAATATCAAACTATAAAAATCAATTTATTGACCATAGGATGTGTAAAATTTATATATCTCTTTTACGCATTTAATGTGAAAGATACAAAAAAAAATACCGTAGCACTAGGTCATTAAACCTACTGTTTGAAATTTTTAATTGGAATCGGATACATAAGGATACTTTGACTTAAAATAAATCAGTCCCATGGGCCATAATAGTAACATTGTCTTGTTTTAATCAAAATTTATAATAAGTAATTGAATACTTACTTTAAAATCAAATCAACTTCATGATGATTGAAAGCTACTCTAAATAAAAATCTACTTAAAAGTGAATACTTAAGGTATTCAGACTCAGTGTCCACGACTCATTGTACTTCTTGTGTACCTCCTAAAAATTATTAGTAAGTATTAAGTACTTACCATAAGAAATATGATTCAAATCCATAAGATTCTGAATTTAATATATAAGCTAACTCAGTGTTTTGTATTACATCAAGTAACTTATCATAAGTTTTAGTAAATGTTAACAATATCAAGTTATTTGTCTCAGTCATGATGAATATTTAGTATTTACATCGAAATTTGACATATCTATTATCATCTCAAAATTCATAGTAACAAGTCTTAAAGTTAATAATACCTAATGTTACAAAATTTTAAAATTGGACTTTAGTACAAGTTACATAAAAATTTAAGCAATAATTTTCATCTTTTCTCTAAAAGAAATTGATGGAATATATCTATATTGAGACTAAACTTCATGGAAATAATTTTTAATTATACAACGCTTTAATTAGTAGTGTGTTTACAGTAAATTCTAAGATAAAAATTTTTATATTAAAGTATAATAATAATTTGTTTTACAGTTTGTAATTTTAAATTCTCAAGTTATAAAAGTAATAATCTTAGTAAATAGTATATAAAAAATTGTCTGGATAACATAATATAATGATATAAAAAATTTTACAGATTTACAAATGATTAATCATTCCTCAGTGTCACTACCCTCGACGACTTCTTTTCCATTTCGCTAATCGGGTGACATAGTAGATTTTTTAAATACTCTATTCCTATCTGGTTTTCGTTGTGTTTAACCATATTATTTTTAAGCATCCAAATTATCATGAGTCTCTATCACAGCATCAACTTAATTAATTTATTAGTTGTCAGAGATATTATTTGTGACAGAGTCGTCTTAAACTTCTACATTTGTATTAAGTGTTTAAGCTCGTAAAAATGCGTTCTATTCTTTCTAATTTTATTATTATAGCTCTTTTTCTTATTCTTCTTTAGATTTGATATCAAGCAACTGGCCACCTGTGGAGGTACTTGGCATCAAAATATTGTCCAAACTATCTACCAGATCGCTTGTTATATATGCAGTTCCAGTTACATTATATATTTTAGACTTCTTATTGTTATTTACAGTCTATTATTCAATTTCTTCTAAGTCAGTTTATTCAACTGCATAAGTTGGTCTATAACGTTCTAGTGTTGGCCTATCAGAATGATTTTTTTCTTCAGTACTTTTTACTTCCTTATGAAGATCATAATCTTTAGACTCACCGATATGTGTTTTCCTTTTACCTAAAATTTGTTATGAACCAGGAGGTGCATTATAATCGTGTTTATCGGTTATTAACTTATGAGTCGTTCGAGTTTATTTTTCAGTTTCAGAATTAGCACTATCCTAAATACTATCCTACTCCTACACTTCAATCTTTTCAAATTTCTTAAATGGAAACATTGATGTAGTTTTAGAGTGTGCTTGACCAGGCAATCCTTTTTCCAAAGTCTTCTACACACTTCTTGTACTTCGACCGTGTTTTTCTAACGTTCCCTTCTGTACATGATCAAGTACAGTATTATGTAATAAATCTTTAGCAATAGTATCATGATCTAGTGTGTTATTTCCACCATGCCAGCTATTGCCATCACCTAGTAAACCAATTGAGAACTGTCCAGGTAAATTGTTTTCGATAGTCACTTTTTTCTATTCAGTATCTAAATTTTCAGCTTCACTAATTTGTTCATCTAATTCTGAACTATTCTATTGCCTAGCTCTTTCTTCTCGTTACTACTAGGCCACCTAGGCTTATTTCAGGGCATCTGTATAGTGATTTGGCGCCTGCGTATGAGTGTTATAAGACCGTTATAAAGGAGTAAGTGAGGAAACGAATACATGTTTATGATCAGGAGACATTGGATCATCAAGTTTGGCAGCGGTGATTGTTTAATGTCTGATATTTGATTAGTCAATAATAGTAGCATCACCACCTTATCTTGACAATGTCGATATGTTTTTCACAGTATTTTGAAGTGATTTTGGAAGTGTATTATCATTTCCAAGGGTTTCATCAATCATAGATTCGATACCAAATTTTGATTTACCAGTTTTGCGGTTAATCGGCTATGCAACAGTGACTCTTCCGCCAGTAATTGTTAGAGCTGCAACAGTTTGATTCATTTCACGACGTGAATGATGATTTTATAAAACTTATCTTTCTAGTCCTTAGATCTATTGTCTTTCTTAAAGCCTGTCTCCATTTTTGTCATAGTAAGCTTTTATGAATTACTCATTTGAGCAATCATCATAAACTTTGTCGTTGACAATTGAATTAAATTCAGAGGTATGCTTGGTTGCGATTTTTTGCTGGGAGAAAAAATAATTAAAGTAACAGTTAAAGAAAAAAATTAAATTAACATAATACATTCGAATAAATAATATATTCTGACATAATTTGAATAATTTTTGATAATTATTTATAATAATAAAATTTAAAAGTTATGATAAAGTTAACTTTCAATGGTTTAACCCGAGAGGTTTTTCACTGTTACAGTAACAGTTTTCTATGGCTAAAAATGAAAATTAAAAAAAAAAAATACATCCCTCGCTCCAAATAACTAATGCATCCAGTGTTCTCCTTTTATAAATCGGATGTCTAATCTACTTTCATGACCCATACTATAATCTACTTGATGAGTTAATCTTTAATAGATTAAGCAGAATATACAACACAAGCCCAAACTCACACATAGCATTGATACTGCAAAGAACAAATTTCCAAGTACCCATGTTTTAACATAAAACATGGCCTAGCGCCAACTATAAAATGCAGTATAAGATCCACCAGCTTCCAGTGCTATGAATGACTAAACATATTCATAGGATCCAAGTTCAGATGCTATACACTCTTCCGCTGGCCTTGTCCATTCGCAATAAATTGGAGGATCGAATTCAAGCTCTAATGAAGCTGGAACTTCATTATCTTAGTGTGATAATTCCACCATACGAGTTTTGTTTGAGACTTGTAAATTATTTAAAGGATTACGACGAACAAGACCATTACGCATATGATAACCCATGTTGTGAAGAGGTGGACCTTGGTTTTGTTGAACCGCTATTAGACGAATAGTATCACGAGTGAATTCTTCTGCTCCTATGTTAAGGGGTTTAGATTTAGATTATTTTGATTTATCGTAGACGTCATTAAGATTCCACTTTTTCTTATATTTTCGTTGTTTATCATAAGACTTTTACATATTCGATGTACCCCAAGGTATTACACTAGCTCCACTTTTTGTAACCCCACTAAGTGCTTTTTGCATCCAAGCATTATAATTTTCACCTGACGTAGTTTCGATCTTAAACAGCATAGGTTTATGTTTTGTCAACACTAATGGACTTGTACCAAAAACAAAAGATTTGTAACAGCTTCTTCGCGGTTTAATCGCAGTATCTGAAAATCCTAAATCACATTCCGATTATCCAATAAATAAACCAGTGTTATTATACTCGATCTTAACCAAAAAATCACCAGCTGTACTAGGAAATCTAACCGGAATTACATTCCAGTAAGGGTAATTTACATTACCAAGCTGAAACATTTTAGCACTACTTTTAGTAGTTGAATCAGTATCAGTTGTAGTTTATTCAGCTCCTTCCTAAATATCGACTTAACAATGACCTGTACCAACTCCATTTACTACACTTCCCCATGTAACTACACCTTCAAAATTTTAATCACCAAGAGACTCCTAAGCTTCATAAATTGCAGGAAGAATTTCTTTTTAATCAATTGATCCACGACATAAAGTATACATTTTATCACCATATTACCATGATTTTTATCGCATAGGATCACGAACTCTAATATGACCCGTCCATTTTCGAGATGTCTTTTCCATATTATATGGTTTATAATTGAGTTTCAGTGATGCAGCACGCTCTACTGCAGTTCTCTAAAAAAAAAATTTAAGTTAAGTTTAGTTAAAAAATTAAATCTCTTAGTTTTATCATTAAAAATCACAATGAGTCATTATTAAATACTCATTAAAATTTACATTAATTAGATATAAACTTACCTACTAGTACCAAGCTGATTCGGCATCTGCAACTAAATTAGTTATAGTACTTGATAAACCCATATTTACTGCATCTTGTTATTCTTTTGATACTTAAGCTTAAGCCTCTGTAAAGTTAGCATCATCATTCCTTGCCATACGAAACCAATCAGAATCATTTTTTCTTTATAGATTACTATCACTCATAGATAACAGACTAGTAGCAAATTATTTTTGTTGCTGTTCATATGCTTTCTCTGGTGATATGGCTTAAATATCAGATTTTTGATTAAAGTCTTAATCGATTCCTAGTAGATATCGTATCCAAGTATGATGTGGTTCAGTTAGTCCTAATTGCCACAAAAGTTTATACTTCAACTATAGTGATATAATCTAAAGTAAAGATACTGCTTTGCTAGGTTTTGGAAGATGTTGACTTTTTATATCATTACCAAACAATGAGTTTGATAAAGAGTCTGAACCAGAATCAATGTCTGCTTCAATTTAATCGTTAGTTTTCAGATGTATCCTTCTCAAATTATCTTTTTTTTGAGCTGCATTATCTTTTGATTTTATACCCAATGCTTTCAATGCATCTTCTTCTGATATTTCATTTTCGTCTGATATTTGGCATGTCGCTGGTAATATAGTAGAAAATATACAGACAAGTATCTAGATATTCAGTTTTTTCAATAACATAAGTCGAATTTGACTTTCTGTCAGATGTACAAATTTAACTTTACAGATTATATTTAATCGAGAAGTATATAAGGAGTTTAGATCAATATTCTTCTTTTTTTCATATTACTCAATAAACTAAAAGTAATACAAGCATTTATACAGTCTGAATATCTTTTGTAAAAGTTATCAAAAAAAAAAATGATAATCAACTAACTTAGTTTATCATTAATCACAAATAATACTAGACTTAGTCTTTAAATTTTAAAAGATATTCGATTTAACTTAGGGATTAGTAAGTAAGATCATAGATACTGTACATTAAGTCTAAAATTAATCAGCTATTATGCTTTAAATCAATCAGTCAATTTTAAAGTCTCAACTTTAAAGAACACATCTATTAAATAGATCTGCCAAAATATAGCATCATTAATTTAAATACCTTTTATCTCACCCCTAGAAATTAAGTTTTGTATTCAAGCTACTTTAGTCCACTGAAAGAGATAATTTTAAGACTCTTAATAAAAAAATTGTCAATAATTTCTTTCTAAGAAATAAATACAATTAAATGATTATATCGTTCTAGCTATAAATAGTATTAGCTTATAATTTCTAAAAATTAATTGATAAAAAATTCATCCATATTTCAGAATCAATAAACAATTTTTTCTTTAGTCATACCATACAATACTTTTTCAACTGAATCATCAGTTAAAAATTGTAATGCTTATGGGAATGATGTAACATACAATGATATATACATTTTAATTTTTTAATCTTTAGATTCTTTAACTTCTATGCGTTAGAAATTAATTCCTTACCATGGTCCAGAATTTGAGTCATTTGTTACAAAAAATTTATCACCATCCATACATTAGTTGATTAATTCACTACTCAATAATTTTTTATTTGGACAAAATTAAATCTGTACAGGGTGTATTCTATCAGTGTGATAATATGCTGGTACAAGACTTTAGATTTACGATATTGTATCATCCTTGTCATCACTTGGTAAATTTTTAGAATAATGATACAATTTCTATGGACATGTATCAGGAGCACAGTCTAAAGTTCGTATAAGACCAAGTTTTATCTCGAAGCCATTACGATCGTCCCAATTAGTTGCTCTAGTAGTGAGATGAATTTGAAACAGTCACAGTCACAGTGATAGTGGCACTTAATATAACTTTATTAAATTAAAATCATTATCTAAAATTTTTAATTTCATACCTGAGTCTGTCAATAATAATTGAACTTAAATTATTAAAAACAACTTTAAAATACCTCATAATAGCTCCTGCTTTTTATAAATCAACAATAACAGAATATTTCATTTTACCTGCACGGTACCATTCCAAAACAACATCCCCAGACCATAAATAATTCTAATCTGAGCTAAGCTAACCATCCATTAAGTCAAAATCTGACTCTGAATCTGATTCTGATTATGAGTCCTATTCTTTCTTTTCTTTGATTTGAGTTAATCCATTCATATTCATATACACACTATCGTACATCGGTGCGTATAAGAAACTTCTGACCTCACGAAGATTTTTTGCAATTATTTTCTTCGGCAAGCTGCTTATCGTTGAAATTATTCCAGGTTAATTTGGACTAACAGCAGACCGATACTAAGGATTATCAAATAAATAACCCCTAACTGTTTACGCTTTAATGGGTCGTGAGTTACACTTTATTGCATCACTGCAAAATATGGTATCCTATCTCTACCCACAAGTTCGTTGAGTTCGTCTGTAAATCTAAAATGGGAACTAATTGTTCTAATTCACATTCAATGGCTGATTAAAGTCATAGTGTTTCAATCCTATCTCATTGTGCTTCAACATTTTTGATAAAAAATAACTTTATACACCACTATTACTTTAAAGTGCTGATTTAGCAGACTGAACACCTGATTTGTACTAATCACCCGCATCTTTGAAATTTTTAGTAAGTTAAGTTTTCATGCGTTTTATTATCTCTGGAAAATTCTTTATAATCATACATGTGTTATTAGTAATAGGTAATTCGTTCCACTATACGTTTAGAGGTATAATACTTGTAGTAGGAGAATCTTGAGATTCTTAGTTTGATTTCGACTCAGTTTCAATAAGCGATGTTGATGTTTCAACATCAATGTTACTAACGTTATATTTCAATTCCACAAGCTCAACATAGCTTTTCAGAGTCTTAAGTTTTTCAGATAAAAGGTCAACAGTAGAATTTAACAACTTATTTGGAGATGGATTTTCAGACACAAAGTCAGACTATATAAAAGAACTACTCTTTTAACTATCATCACTATCTCCACTCGAGCCTGATTCCCTATCCACTACATGCGTTAAATACAAACCCAGTTACTTATTCAACACTCTCGCATTTGGTCGATCAGTTTTAACATCTTCGATTTCAATCGATTCGTTTGGTATTTAGTCGAGTCTGCGGTTGATTTCGTCACTAACACTTTTAGCTCCTTTCTGTCTAGCAAGAGAACTCCAATCACTGCCTAGAATACTAACGATACCACTTTAAGAATCGAACTTTTTCGCATCTTGTTCTAATTCAATAGATTTACAGTTCTCTAGAATTTTTTTCACTATCTTGCTGCTGGAAATTTAACCCCAATCAATTGACAGTTTACGAAAATTGTCAACGACTGACTTGTACCACATACCTGAATTGTACCTTAAAACTTACTATTCCGTATCAGATAAAGACTATTGAACCTGATTCACTAATTAGCATACAGATTAGGCACTTGATTTAGCATCTAAATTCAGCTAACTACCTTATAGTTCATTGGCAGCCGCAATCAGTGCAGGATTAAGATTGGATTTATCTCGCTTTCTTCGGCTCTTTATACTGTCTTAGATCTTTGATCTGTCCGGTATGAACATGACTCCAAACGCATCTACGTCTTTCTCGGCCTCCATAAAACAATGCATAGCAGTCGATTTTTCTTCATCTAGCTTTACAATACGAATCGTCCGGTTATATATCTACTCATCCGAGGTTAGTCGTGTACCTAAAACTGATTCTGGATTGTTTTTATCAGTCTTTCCAGATGCCCAGGCCTTTGTAGAAGATTCCATATCTCGACCAATCTGCTACTCACTAGAACTTCTTCCAGAGTTCTGTAGAAATCTAGCCATAGCCATTTTACGAGCATAGCGCTCTAAGTTTTCATTTGATAGTAGCAAAGTATCTGGGTTTTGAGAGCCAATCCAATCGCAACTACCTGTTGCGAGACTTGCACATTAGTCTGCATCTGTACAACGTGATTACATAAAGAACTCTAACTCAACATTGTGATTTGGAGGAAGGTCGATAGGATCTAATGGGTTACTCGACTTTGACAATCTCTATGCTGCTCTGTAAATATCGTTAAGAGCATCTTCAGCCCATACTCGTTCTGTTCCATTTCCCCAGAGACTTGGTGTTTGATCGTATTCGTCTGAAAACTGTTGCGACTACTCGATCAAACTCATCGTGTTCTCTTATGGAACAAAACGCCATCTCACTATTCGATCTATAAAACTTGGAAAACCGGTTTACATTAGTGGCTTCCTTTTTACTGGATTTTTGTTGAATTTCCAATAGTTCTTTGGAAGTTCCTTACTTTTAATAACAGAAGTTCTTTTAATAATTTCATCAATCTGCTCATTTATTTTCTATCTTTACTATGTCAGTGTAGACATCATATTAGTGTAGTTTAGATCTTAACTAGCAGAAGTTTTTTTCCTAACCTTTTATCCAGAATGAGTATGATCTATAGTTTCAAAAAAACTACTCATCATAGTCTCTACATCCAACTCTTCGTTTAGGTTTACCAAGTTCACACTATCATCTGACCAGATTGGAACAACATTCTGAAAATCTGCAACACCAGCACTTTGCAAGACCATATTACCAGCACCGTCCATAATTGTTTTATCGTTTACACTCTCTACCAAAATGCTTGGACCTGATGAAGATTAACGAGAACCACTCTTACTCTGTAACGCTTTAACTACCCACCTTCGTAATTCTTACTTCCTGTGCTTTATTTCGACTAACTAAACACTATTTTCGCCACATGAAGATAATGCTACGAGATGATTATAAGCGTCTGTCACTTATTGCTCACTTATTGACTTTGGAATAGGAAAGGATTACCAAGTCGATTTAGATTCATCAGACTCAGATTCAGAATCAGATTTAGTGTCTAAATTAGATTTCGATGATTCATTATTAGCATTTGATTTAACTGACACTTTGATAAAATCCATTTCTGGATAAGTTTTATATTTCAATGGTACCAATCCCCAAACTAAAACTAAAGACTTGTAGCCGTTTCCATTCGTTTAAGGTTTAGCTTAGTAGTTTGCAGCATAAGTTAGTTAAGCTGCAGCTTTGTCTGGATCATTTGATAGAGCATTAGACATAGGGTCCCATATATTATCCCCATCAGCACCTATAATCGTTTATATTAGACTTTCATTTAACTTTTAGAGTGTTTTCTAATTATCATCTTAAACAAACTCAGCTAGATCTTTATCAAGCTCTTTTTCTTATTCCTTTTAGCTGACGTCCGTCTGTTTCATCAGTTCCAAACTATTCTTCAATGGTTTCTTTGTTTCTACTTAAAAAACAGTAAAAAATCTTATGTCAGAAGGATTTATAGTCTTACTAGGTTCAGTATGAACTACTCCTTGATAAATAGCCTTTCTTATCTTTTACACAAGTACTTTTTAATTAAAGCGGTCATCGTTTGGGTCTTTTATAGTAAAAATAGTATGGTAAAGTGAAACTAAGGATTGATCTGATTCGATTTTAGGCTATTGAGAAACAGTAGATATAACATTAACATCAGTTGTAGTATTAGCCACTGTAGTTTTGTCATTATCAGTACTATCATTAACATCTGAGACTGTAGTATCATCATTATTATTTAAAGTATTGTCATCATTATTGCCTGTATTACTGTGGTCATCATCTGAATCATCTGTAGCATTATCAGATTCAGATTCAGCACGTTATAATAAATTTAAATAGCTATAAACTTCTTGCTCTGTCTAAATGTCAATCGTTGATTCAGAATCAGATTCTGCATCTGATTCTGACAGTTACTCAAAATCAGCCTTGTCTAAGGCTACATTCAAATGAACTTCTGCATTTTCTAAATCTAAATCATTAACAACATAGTCATCTGCCGATTCAGTACTTTTGACATCAAGAAAAGAATCCTTATTTTCAACTTATGTTTAACTTGAAGCTTAGATTTAAGTTTCGCTAACCAATTCCTTTGGTACTTCGTCAACTGGTTTATTCAAAAAATTTTAAGCTTCAAAGTCTGTAATTCTTGCTACATCGGGAATATTCAAATCAATTTTATCTTCGTGACTGTCAGTATTGTTTAACTAGTCATTTTAGTTTTGTGATTCTAATGCAAATGGACCGTCAACATTATGAATTACATTCTTGATATTCAGATTCTATGACTATTACTATTTGTTTGGTGTCAAGCTAGTAAATTCTGATTCAGTATCAAATTTTGATTCCCATTACTAGGCAAGACTTTTTTATTACTGTCACTCTAAAAGTAAGTTAACGTGTTTATCAAGTTCGCTCCGAAGTGTTTTAGCTGGTGGATCAGGGATAGATTCAGAATTATTGTCAGACTCAGAGTCAGACTCGAACTTTAAATCAATATCAAATTATCTTCTAGTTAATGTAGCTTTGGATACAAGAGGGAGAAGTAAAAGTTTAATTTACATGATGATCTAATAAATAATAAGTTAAAGTTCAAAATTACAGTAATTTACAGTGATAGTATTTAATTTTAATTTTTTTCTATTAATTAAATTTAGTATTTTCCTAATTTTAAATAGTGTACAAATTAAAATATCAAAATGTAATGTAAAAATCGTTTAAAAAAAAAAAATCTACTGAAAATGTAACAGTAAATTTTGAATCAAATTTATTTTTGTAATTCTGAAGCTATAACCTAAAAAACATTTTTTATTTTGTACTCCAGGGTCCAAAATGTATCGATATATCACTCTTCTAAAGACTTTAGAAAATAAAGCGGATGAATAATTTTTGTTTCTAGTTCTGAATCTAAAATTCTATATAATTACAACTGACATACTATACAAGCATCACAAAAAACTAATCAAATCTTTTATATTTTGATATAATCGAAGCTAAAACTTGAAAGATATTTTACCGTCAATATCAAAACTGTTACCACTTATAGGCAAACATAGTCAATATCAATCATCTTCATATCCCCACCACCAAAATTAACACTACCATCAACACTAACACTAAAAATCCAATCAATCCTAATATCTTTAGATTTTATTCTAATTAATAATTAGGATCAGCTCTATCCTCTTCTTCCCGTAAAATGATCGCCTCAATCCACTCCGATTTGTTTTCTCCCCAAGCTCTGCTATCATACTATATATCTTTTGCCTTACAAATTTTTTTCAGCTACTTCACATCTCTTTTTTGTAATTCGTCCATACGTTTCTTCCTCCTTGCAAGGTATTTTTCTCCATCTGTCATATCAGAGTTACTATCTCCTCCAGGTAAGATTTTAGTAGCGTATTTAGCACAACCAAAACACGCTTTTTCTCTCTTAACCCGTTTCTTATGCTCGAGGGTTGCATTAGTATCCGCTGAAATAATGAGCTTAATCAAATCTTCTTTCGATTCGGTCCCGTCAAGTTCAGTTACACACGCCTCTCGAGCAGTAGTTTTTAGTTCTTCTAAAGAAAGTTTCTCAAGCCCTTCTCGAAGTTGACCCTTAATATCTGAAAAATCTAAGTTATCCATAGGACCTGAAAGCATTTTCTATTCCGATTTTTAAGCTTCTTGTTTTAATTCTAAAATCTTCTTCTATTTTTCTTCCTCGTTCATATCACTAGTGTGTTTTTAAATACATTCAACCGCTTTATGATAAGACGCATTTGCTTATTTATATTGTCCCAGTGAAAATTCTGCAGCGGCTTTTCGACTCCATCCTTTCCACCAGTTTGAGTCTAGTTTTTCTACACATTTGTTAGCATCCTTCAAAGCGAGTTCGAAATTTTGTTTTGTGTTCAATGCTTGATAACATGCAGCTCGGTTGGAAAAAAGAAGACAAAGATCTTATTATGAAGCACCTTCATCATTCGCTTGGTCAATAGCTTATGCAAATTCATCAATTGCAGAAGCGAATTTCTTCTCTTTGAATAGTGTATTGCCGTGCTATTTAGTATCTTACCAGGCTGGCATGATTATTATTAGATCTAAAAAAATCTGATTTAATAAGACTAAGTTTAAAAAAAAAATTTAGCGGATGAATTAATTAAGTATTAAATGTAACAGACAGAAAAAAAAAATCCTAATCAGATTCTGACAATGTTTTAATTTTTTTAAATAAATTCTTAGACTTTTTAGGACTGAAAATAGTAGTATAAACCTAAAAAAATCTCTTTATCATAAAATTATTTTCAGATGACACCACTAAAATATATCAAATTGAATCAGAACATAATCATATTGCTTCCTTGATATCTAGACAATCAAGGGTTAAAGGACGTCACTATAGTAAGTAATACAAACATCCTTATTCAAATAGCATTTCAAATGTCTACACTTAGTCTTACACCTTAACATAAAGTATCGTATAACAAGATATCTAATACTTTTTCTAAGTAATTGATAAAAACCATTTATACTACCTCCTTTAAGGAAATGGCAAGGAAAATTAGTATTTACAAGACTTGTATAGTCAAGAGTCTATGGCAAATTCGTCATAGAATCAGTAACATACCAGGCTATGTTTGAACGAACTTAGTTTGTATCTAAGATTATAATTTATAAATTTAGATAAAATTATATTTGATTGGTTGTAATATAATGACTATTAAACTTAAATACCTTTTTATAAAGTACAACTATAAGGTATTAAATAAAGTTCAATGTTTTTACATATTGCGACGCCGACACTAAAATTAAGATTCAAATATATTATAATAATTAGTTCAAACTTCACTGATACAATATAAATTTTAAAGCTGCTCATATATAATAATTTTGAGTCAGATAAAATTAACGATGAGACTACAATAAAAGTAAACCTCTGCGTTGGAAACCTTGAACATAAAAATAAAATATATTGTCTTTATTTCTGAATGATTGAGTTTAATAAAATTTTCTAAAAATTACAATGACAAAGTCACTGTTTAAATAAAATAAAACAATTAACAATAAATTTCTTCTATTTATAGTCTTAATTATTGAGCTATAAGAACTGATCACATCTTCGACTTTTTAGGGTACTCTCTCATTGCCATTTTCATACCTAATTCTGCCATAATTTCTTCACTACCTCCCAAAATACTACCAAATTTGAACGTTCGTTAAGCTTCTTCAACACCTTTTCCCATCCCAGTCTTAGTAATCGATCTTCCACCTAAAATTTAACAGCTTTCATCAGACAACATAGTCATAGTTCTAGTTGCATTGTATTTCAATAAAGCAATAGGACCAGCAAGTTTTATAGTTTACGTAAAATAATCCATCTTACACATTTAGTAAGTAAGAAGTTCAAGAGAACCTTATTGAGCTTCGAGAGCAGCATACATTCTAGCAAGCTTTTAACGGATGACAGGTTCATCCATCAGCCTATGGTAAAATTGAAAATTGAAAAAAAAATAATATATTAAAATATACAAACTAAGTCGAAAAATAATGTTCAGATTGAAAATAAACTTTAGTAGAATCATAGAAAGTAAATATCTGTACAACATTACAAAAATATATTGATATAGTATACCTATGTCCAAACACTTTTCTCTACATTGCCCACATAAATGTTTCTTACATTAATGATCTCATTGCACCTTATAATTAGCATATAATAAACCATCTTTCGTGATTAAAATTTGCCATAATACATTTAAAACCACCGTTTACTTCACCTAAAACGTTTTCGACTGGTACTTTACAATTATCGTACATAACCAAAGCAGTACCAGCTGACTTAGAGTATGAAGTAGAGATCTATTTACAAGATATACCAGGTGCAGTAATAGGATCGTTTTTATCAACAAGGATCATTGTTATACCTAAGTTGTTGTGTATAGTTCAGTCTTTGACATATTCAGTTCTGAATCTGATTCAAACAAAAACAAAATATTTTTTGCGGTAGCCACGGTAAGATTTTTTTACATTTTTAGTGCATGATTCTTGTGGCACTGGCATTCACGGTGTTGACATTTATTATATTTTTAAGAATCTGTCACAGTATGACATCTAGAATATATAATATTCTATTACCTTTCATTCCCCTTGTTTTATTTTTCTTATCAGTATTGTCACCTCCAGTTCTTACTCCAGTGACAAAATAGTCCGCAAACATTCCGTTAGTGATCCATTTCTTCACCCCATTGATGATAAAATATTTTTTACATTCACTTAAAGCCGCCGTCGTTCCTATATTAGCCACATCACTACCAGCAATAGGCTCACTAATTGCTAGACAAATTCGCTTATCTCCTTTTAAAACCTCAGGTCCAACTTTATTTCTTATCTTATCCTCTGCAAAATTAAAAACTGGTGGAAGCCCGATACAGAAACCAGCACCTAAACCGTCTGTAAAACCCGGCGATCCAATACGACCAATTTC
>JACKZZ010005090.1_pt1 | contig 33666 bp, 16 predicted proteins | sample 8027871 | NCBI WGS metagenome assembly JACKZZ01 (sample SAMN15724774, study PRJNA655200) | protist metagenome | isolation source: fluorescence activated cell sorting (FACS) single amplified genomes of... | place: USA: West Boothbay Harbor, Gulf of Maine | collected 2000-07-19
GTTGAGTTGAAATTGGATTCGGAAGACGGTAATTACAAAGTTGAAGATGTTCCTCCAGAGCTTGATTTTAATGATTTTAAGGAAAAAGCATACAGACCAAACGAGTATACTTTACCGAAATTAATTAATCAATTAATTCACGATCAGCTCATTCCAAAAGATACATCGGATTTGGATCGACTCAGGGCGTATGACTCTAGCGAGGAGAAACTCGGAAATTCTTGGAATAATAACATTCGAACACTTGATAAATGGTTTAACTGGAATGATTATGGAAGAGATTATACCCCAAAGAAACTGATTTTTGAAATACCTGAGAAATTGGATCATGTTCAAGTTAGTAGTGATGGCCCCAACTCAGAAGTACCGTTGGTTCGCTTAAATCAAATCCCACATATCTCAGTCGATGTTGACATTCACGCTGGCAGTAGATCAGTGGCTTTTAAAACAGAGATGTATCAAAGAAGCTTCTTAGGATTAGTCGAACAATTAAGTCTATCGAAAGATCCTGGTAATTTTCAAGGGAATCTGGATATGTCAAACTTTTTTAAAAAATATTTTTTTTCGGATTTTACAAGGATCGTGATCACAAGGCGTTGGATGGCATTTTAGAGCTTTCTGATAAAATTGGATTTTTTGGTCAAGGAGTCAAAAAATTAAATATACAATTTCCAAATTCGTTATTTCAAAAAAAGGGCTCTGTCACTGCCAACACTGAGTATAATTATTCTAATGGGCTTTTATCGGGACTAAGTAAATTTCGTGATCTAACTATGAACAAGCCTAATGAAGGCGAAAACGGCACTGTGACTGCAACTGCTAAAGAGGGAAGTGGATTAAATATCAGCGTCCCCTCTATCAAGTCTTATCAAATGGAGCATACGTTTTCGCAGAGATTGCTGTTGGAGGAGTCTAGAGAGGCATTTGCTTTAAGTTTATTTACGTCACACTTGTTGAGATTAAGAAAGGATTTGAATAGTCTGATGAATCATGATAAGAGTTTATCGGTAACAAGGGTGGAAGATTTGTGATGAATCTTGAGTTTTCTTTAGGAACAAAGTACAGGGTGGGGAAGTGAATTTGGGAGATGGGTCATTTAAGCCTTAAGGACTTTCTAAGTTATGGCAGTTCAAATTTTAACAAAGATTGAGTGATACAAATTTATTTCATAATATACGTAATTTCAATGGTTGTAAGTACTAAGTATTTGAAGTATGAGTTTTAAAATATATCTTATCTGATTTAAATTATTTTTATGGTGAACATACTGTAATTCAAAAAGCAGCATGTTATCAGAAATGAAGCCTACTAGAGGCTGTGAGACTACAACATAAAAGTTGTTAGTCTAATTTCTAAGACCCAATACTGAGTACGGTGTCACTGAACAACATTGAATTAGTATTACATTCTAATATATTTTATATATTTTTGGAGCAGTTTTTACTATGAGACAGTATCAAGATTCAAAGCTACTACTACTATAGGCTTATTAAGAACGTCGACGAACTCATTAAACTTATACTTGCCATAGCTGAAGACTTAATCAATCTTAGAGTCGATCATTTAATGGCTGCAAGTTCGTGTTACTTAAAGTTATTACTGTTACAGTCACTACCGGCACAGTGCACTGCCATGATAATAACACCAGTAATCAGTACTAATTCAATTTCAGATACAGTACCTAGATCACTGCTCCAAGTTTTGAAGTTTTGAAAGTGAAAAAATTGAGACAGATTTCGAAGAATTGAAGTAGTTGTTGACAGAATGTATTATACTAATGGTCCTGACTCCACTCTAACTGTGAGTCACTTTTCAATGGTTTTCAGCAGTCAGACTTCACTACAGTCTGATCTACTGCTGTTTCGGATTTATTGAATTTAAAGAGTATGGAAGTTGATCGTTTGTAAAGCTCGATGCAGGTCTAACAAGTTCAAATAGGGGCGCTTTGATCTTCGATGAAATGTTGATATATAAATGTAGTTCTGTGTTCACTCTCATTCCATCGAGAATGTGCAGAATTTAACAGGTCCAAATCTGTAAATCATAATGACATTTCTCACAGTATCTATCTCAATTATGACTGAATTGAAATTTGTATTCTTATAGGTGATTACTCAATGCTCATTGAAGAAATTGAAGTTACAAAGTTACATATCGATCATATTATTCTATCTAGATTCTATACTTATCCTAAAAAGCTATCTATAATTTATGAACGACCAGTGAAAACTTGACAGTGTCTGATTCAATCTTCAAAAATTGAATCTTACGAAAACTTCAAAAAGCTAGCTTATATTAAGCATACTAAACTTTTAACTTTTACATTGAAACAGTCTGCGTGTCAGACCTCAAACAAAACTAACTAATACCTTTACAACTTTTATCCACTGCTGGTTATATCAAATATAATCTGCAGCTAAATTAAAAAGCTACTAATCATGTCCTCTTTCCTAACAGCAAAAAAAATTACTGCTACCGCAGCATTCTGCACACCAATCCTATGTCCTGAAAGTACTTACGCGATTAAACTACGTACTTCGACGCCACCACAAAGGAAAACTTTATTAGAAGACCTTGGAAATCAACAGCATCAACAGAAGCAGATTCATGGTGCAATTGCTACTCTGGAGCACCCTAAATCTGTTCTGAATCTAGAGTTATCCACTTTTCCCGCACCCGATGACAGTGTTCTCAATGAAGAATATCTTAAATCTGTATTACAGAAGCTCGAAGCAACCCAATCAATTGATCACCTACAGCCTTTTTATGAAGCAACTGTCAAACGCTTTATCGAACTTCAAAAAAAACATGGCTCTGATAATGTTAAAATTTCGTTTATCATTCTAGATTGGGATGATACTCTACATTCAAAATTGATTCATGGACAAAATGCAGATGAAATGGTAAGTGATATTCTAAAAAAGGTTATGACAGAGAAGAAAATTACAACAACTGCCGCGAATGGACAACAAAAAAACCTTACAATCGTACCTTTTCCGCTTATTGTCACCTGTCACTCAGTTTTTCTCAATATGATGCTAGACAAAGTTCGCACAAAGCAAAAAATGCCGAAGACCGCAGATTTGGTTTTGGGCACAGAGGAGGAATCAAAAACCTTGGTGGAGTTGGAATTATTTGATGAAGACGGGCTATCTTACTATAGAATGAAAGAGAACGGCCTCATGGGCAAGTTTGACGATTTAAAATATAAAGCAGATTCTTACACTTTACCTGAGTTATTGGACCAATTAAAAATAGATGGAGTAATCCAAGTGGATTCATTATCTGAAGAAGACTTAGAAGTAAGTCGCATTCGCGCGTATGCATTAGAGGACAATAATCATTGGCTAGGTACTTCAGTGAATAATAAGCTAAGAAAACTTTCGGAATGGACAACAAAGTACAGATGCTCGCCAAGGAAGTTAAGCCCTCCCAGGAACTTGAGATTTGAAGTACCAGAGAAATTGAATCGTGTCAATATCGATGGCTCTAAAGATTCACTAACGCCGGTAACGCGCCTAAATCAAATTCCATTTATCTCAGTCGATCGTGACCTTTATTATGGATATTTTTTGACTGAGAATAGCAATGTGTCCAAACAATTTTTGTCGACACCTATTGAAGAGCCTGATGAGGATTTTTTAGAGGATCAATCTTTAGAGTTTAAAACAGAGATGTACAGAAAAGCTTTTTCTGGATTAGTAGGAGAATTAAAAAGATATGTAAAGCCTAACTTAGATTTGGACATGTCAAACGTTTTTTGGGATATCATTTCAATAGGAAATCATCAACGTGATCATCTTGCGGTGGAGGGAATTTTGGAGCTTTACGATTTGGGACTTTTCACTCAAGGAGTAAACCCAGAAGGTAATAAAGAATATATTAGGAAGAAATTTTCAACCTGGACTGAGTATGCTTATTTTAATGCGGGTAAACCCAAAGGATTTCGTAATTTAAGTAAGAATTTAGGTGCCAGAGAATGCAGTCGAACTGATAAAATTATTAGCATCCCCTCTATTAAGTCTTATTATATTGAGCAACCTGAAGATTCTTGGTCATTCATTGGACACTTAAAAAGAATGAGCAGGGATTTAGATCTTCTTAGGGATTGTGATAAGAGTTTAACGGTGACACGGGAGAAAAAAGAACCCCAATCAATTGATCATCTACAACCATTTTATGAGGCAACGGTCAAACGCTTTATTGAACTTCAAAAGCGTCATGTACAAGATGCTCATATTGATGTTAAGCTTTCGTTTATCATTCTAGATTGGGATAATACGTTGCATTCGAAATCCTTAAAAGCCAACGACGATGGCAACCCGGATGACCTTATTCGGGACATCTTACTCAAAGTTATGTCAGAAAGAATGTTAACAATTAAAACAGAAGATACAGAGACTCAAAAAGAACTTATTATCGTGCCCTTTCCAATTATTATTACTTGCCACAAAAGATTTTTCCACATGATGCTAAAGAGAGTTCGCGAAGAACAAGAACTGCTGGAAACGGCGAATTTGGTCATGGGTACAGAAAACGATGCGACAAAGTTGCTCGAGTTGAAATTGGAAGGGGGTTATTATGTAGTCGAAGACATCCATCCCGACCTTGATAGAGATGGCAAGTTAAAAGATATATCAGCATATAACCCAAACGCTTATACATTAATGACTTTAATCAATGACTTAAAGAACGATGGACTTATTGACATATCAAAAAACCAAAATCTTCAAAAATTAGACTTTGATCGTCTCAGGGTGTATGATTCTGACGAAAAGTCACTCGGTACGACCTGGACTGGCTTGAACGATCCTACTCTGAAGAGGTTTGCAGGTACAAAAGAGGAAGACAACACAAGATACCTTAATAAATGGTACAACTGGCAAACTGAACACGAGTTCACTCCGCAGAAATTGATTTTTGAAATACCGCAGAAAGTGGATCGTGTTAAACTTAGTGGCGAAAGCTCCCGTCTAAATCAAATCCCATCAATCTCGATCGATATTGATTTTTACAACCACACAGACCATAGATCATTAATTTTCAAATCAGAGATGTATAAGCGATCATTTACAGGGTTAGTAGAGGAATTAAGAAGACAAGGAGGACAAAAGGATCGTGATTTGTCAAGACTTTTCTGGGATATAATTTCAATAGGAGATCAACCTCAGGATCACATTGCGGTGAACGACATTCTTGAGCTTTCCGATTATGGGTTTTTCGCTCAAGGAGTACACGCACAAGCTGAGCCAAATTTCATTGCGCACAAATTTCCAGATGGCCATCAGGAGTATCAGTATTCTGAATCTAGTAGTGTTGATATACCTAGCAAATTTCATGATTTAAAATTAGCTGTGCCTATAGAATCTACGAAAGGAATAGATGAAGCTGTTAAGTCACATATTGCTGCTGCAGTAACCAAGTCTAGCGTTGCCATCCCCTCTATAAAGTCTTATCAAATAAACCATGAAGTTCAAGATCAACCTAGTAAGTCATTCACGAGACATTTAGAGAGAATGACAAAGGATCTAGAGATACTTATGAACTATGATGGAAGCTTATTGTTGACACGAGACGAGAGCTAACCTGAGTAAGAGACTATCCAGATTTCGGAAAAAAAAAATCTTGAAAATCATGAATGCCAAAGGATTTGGATCGAAGTTTAAAGAATGGGGTTTTCAAAGACATATTGACCTTCTTACACTAAAGTGATTGCCCACCAGAGGCTATTTGACTGCAGCATGCAAAACTGTTGTTAGTCAAATTTAAATTTTTTCTTATTACGTGAGTAACTTTATAATTATTTTCTCGTACATTTTATTTTGAACTTTTGGAGCAGTTTTTAATGGAACAACAGTATAATTATCAGTAACTGTACCAAAACCTTTTTTATTTTCTTACTAATTCTTTCGCCAATTTCAAGTTGAACAGCAGCACAAGTTTTCATCAAGATGAGGAAATCCCACACCAAAGCTTCTCTAGGTGGTTAACAAGTGTTGTCTAGTTCTTGAAGCAGTGCACAATTTCCTCTGCTATGAATGCTGTGGAATATTGAGGAGCTGATAACATGAAATTGATGCATTACGTAAAAAGTTAAAGTATTTGAAGTTTTTATTGAAGTTTACTGATCAAGAGACTATGATAAGCAGTATTTGAAACTTATACTAAGATGATTTCCCACTGGCACTAGTACTACTACTAGCGGCTATTTGACTGCAGCATGCAAAACTGTTGTTGGTCAAATTTATCTTCTTATTCTAAGATAGAGTTTATATACTGGTAAATTTTATTATGAAAATTATTTTAGAGCAGTTTTTATTGGAAGAACAGTATTTACTATTAACAGTGTAAACTAATTGAATTTTCTTGATGTAACTCAACTCAAACTAGGGGTTAAACTTTGAATAGAACTCGTAAGCTACAACTAGCTCACAAGTTAGTAGTTACTCTTGCTTACAAGTTATGATTGTTGCACTCTGCAGTTAAGCTACACTGCTACCAGTAACAATATACTTGTAACTCGTTGCTCAAGGCTAACAATCTTAGAGTCAAACATTTAATGGCTATAAGTTCGTGTTACTAATTACAATTACAACTGCTACCACTGCCACAATAACAGATTAGATGATCAGCACTGAATCCGGACCCAGATCCGCTGATTCAAATTCTGATCTTTTCAAAGTACAGAGAGTGAGTTTTAAGACAGATTTTAAAGAATTGAAGTTTAATAGTAGTTGAAGACATGATAAGATTCTCAATATAATACTAATGATCATGACTTTCATTCTAAACAAACAGTTGAGAGTCACATTTTAATGGTTTTCAGCAGTCAGACTACCCAGCCTGATTTACTGATATGTTGGATTTATTAAGCTACGTAAAAAGTATGAAAGACTGTTGACAGTTTCTAAAGAATTATTCTAAGGTCTTACAAGTCTAATTTGATTTTAGTGCACTTTGATCTCCGATAAAATGTTCATATGTAGATGTAATTCAATGTTCATTCTGACTCTCACTGACCACGCATAAAATGTGATATTTCCAAGTCTATAAATGATATTTAGCCCAGTATATGATCGAGTCATTGCTCGTATTGAATCTCCAAATTTGAGGTGCTATTAGTATTGCTCTAAAGAAATTGCAAAATTGCATTCATTTGATTATTGAATATAGTAATAGTATATACCTGACCCTATTCATTATTGATTTACAAAACGAGCAGTGAAAACTTGACATTGTCTGATTCAACCTTAAAAATTGAATCTTACGAAAACCTGAGTCAAAAAGCTAGCTTATATTAAGCATACTAAACTTTTACATTGAAACAGTCTGCGTGTCAGATCTTAAAACTAACTAATACCTTTCTACTTATACCCACTGCTGGTTGTTTTAAACATAATCTGCAGCTAAATTCAAAAGCTATCAACCATGTCCTCTTTCCTGACCACAAAAAAACTTACTGCTACCGCAGCATTCTGCACGCTAAATCTACATCCTGAAATTGCTTCCGCGATCAAACTACAGGCTCAGCTAGTATCTAATTCTTCTGTCCGTGTCGTTCAAGTTGGGGTTGCCAAAACTGCTGTCCCGGCGAAAGATAATGCTGAAACTTCGAATCGGAAACAGAATCTCCCTTTCCCTCAACAACAACGACACTGCCCTTTTCATCAAACGACGAGAAAACCACAATGGCTTAAGCCTCCGGTAGCGTCGGTACAACTTCAACAACACAAGCCTGCACCAACATTCGCTGAATTTCAACAAGTACAACCTACTACAGCGGTACCACTAAACTTAAAGGCTCAAGCTCAACGAGTTCAAGCTCAACCTAAATCTGTACCAGTACCGTTAGTTCAAACTCAGCAAACTAGAAACAATTCAGATCCTAGTGTAGTTCAACATAGAGGATGCTCCTCTTTCAACCAAGCTACCGGTAAATCGCAAGGGATTAGGCCTGTAGAAGAGGCTACATCACCCTATTCTACTGTGAGAGCAAATCCTGTTGTTCAAGTTGGTAGAAATTATGATGCTTCGGGTAAAGCAGCCATGGGTAGGCTTCCTGCTACGGACGGTTACGAAAAATCGAATCCAGCAGGTCCAGGGACTTCTTTGCTTGCAGGGGCGCCACTTATTACCTATGCGCAAGATACTGGAACTCCAATACCACCAATAACATCTGATGTTAGCGGTTACAATGTGCCAAGTGATACGCCTAAGCCAGCTTTCACTAAACCGGAACTAGGATCAGATACTTTACTAAAAGGTCCCGTTTATCTCGACCAAGAGCTTCTTCATTCTGTACTGAAAAAGCATAAGGAAACCAAATCGATCGATTACCTACAGCCTTTTTATGAGAAAACAATAACACGATTTCTTCATCTTCAAAATGCTTACGGGGAAGACAATGTTAAGCTTTCGTTTATCATTGTTGATTGGGATGAGACACTGCATTCATGGAAATTAACGTCGGACAGTCTGGTCAGCGATTTTTTAATTAAGATTATGTCAGAAAGGAAAGTAACAGTTGAGACAACTTCGGGTAATGGCGATGCAAAACCTGATGAGAAAGAGATTATTATAGTACCTTTTCCGCTTATTGTTACCTGTCATTCAAATTATCTTAATATGATGCTAGAGACAGTACGCGGAAATAAAAGAATGATGGAAACGGCAAATTTGGTTATGGGCGCAGATTCAGATTCAGGGAAGACAAAAACTTTGGTAGAGTTGGAATTAAAAGGGGGTTCTTTGAAAAATGAATCTTACATAGTAAAAAAGGTTGATAAAAACAACACTGGAAAATTTGAAGGTTATGAATATGGCCCAGATTCTTACAGTTTACCAGAGTTAGTGGACAAATTAAAAAGAGATGGAGTAATCCGGGAGGATTTGTTATCTAAAGAGGAAGTGAGTCGCATTCGTGCATATGCAATAGAGGATAGGAACTACTCGCTAGGGACTTCAATCAATAATAACCTGAGGAAACTTTCGGAGTGGAAACTGAAGTGGAAAGCAAACTATCCGGCTCCTCCAAGGTATTTGAGAATTGAAGTGCCAGAGTTATTGGATCATGTTGCTGTAGACTTTGCTTCTACTAGTACTAACGACGGGTCCAAGTCAGAGTCTATCATCGACTCCTCTGAAGAACCTTTAAGTCGCTTAAATCAAATTCCGTTTATCTCAGTCGATGTTGACCTTTACTATGGTCACTTTTTATATGAAGATAGCGACCTCTACCAAAAATTTTCGTCAACAAAAATTCTAAAACCTGATTTTCGATCTGATTTTCTTATAGATCAATCTTTAGCTTTTAAAACAGAAATGTACAAAAGAGCTTTTTCTGAATTAGTAAATGAATTAAGAAAGCAAAATCATGCCTTTAACGGTTTGGATATGTCAAAGTTTTTTTGGGATATAATCTCGATTGGAGACGCCCCTGGTGACCACGAGGCATTGGACGGCATCTTGGGGCTTTCAGAAGAAGGTTTATTTACTCAGGGAGTCAAAAGCTTGGCTGACATTTTAACGACCGTGGAATTATTAAATATGGGAGATCCGATTTCTAAGATGAACTTGAACTGTAGATATAATGAAGGGGTTAAGCTAAATAGAATTGGTGACTTAGTTGACCGTAACACTAAAGATGAATCTAATGCAGCTTATCGAACGTAAAAACGAGGAACTACCCGGTTGGAATTTTAGCAAGATTTTTTAGGAATTTTAAAGATTTGGAAATTACGATGGTACTAGATTGGAAGGGAAAGATCAATAGGATGTGAAATGATGTTTGGATTGATTTTGGAAAAAAAAAACTTGATGGATTTTGATTGATGATGATGATTAATTTGAGCATTATTTGTCGGCATTATTTGTTGGCATTCGTTGCCTGATTCTGGGCATGTATTTTTAGTTATAGGGTTTTATTAGCTCCACTCGTCTGCTGAAGGTGGTAGACCTGAGGAAGAATAACCGTTATCGAAAGTGGAGCCTCAATAGATTATTTGATTGTAATATAGAGAAGTTGGGGTTCTTGTAGAGTTGCTAAATTTTGATTTTCATAGGGTGAATTTGCTTTAGTTTTTTTCATGGATTAAGTTAAATTTTTTGCATTATAGGTTCATAGATTTTTCACCTGTATTTTTTGATGTCTGAATTGCCAGAACCTTTTTGATCATATTTCTTTCTTATTTACTGGGGCATTATGATTTTTGAATTGTATTCTTAAGCTGCCTAGGTTGCAGCGATTTTAGTAATTTTACTAATTGCATAAGCTTTTTTTTACGTATGAATTGGCACAGAGTAAAAATAGAGGCTACTTACCTGTTAGTTTCACATGTAAATCATATTACTTATTACTGAGATTAGCAAAGTTAATATCATTATTAATTCTGCTCAATTCTATTACTACTAGAGCACAAAATGAAAACCTTTCGTCTGTCTTGTGGCATACACCTCGACTCAAGTGAGGAGGTCTCGGCCGAGGATAATGGACCATTAGCTCACACGCCTTCGAAATCTGACGCGAACTCGAAATCTGACGACAGTAGCAGCAACAATAACTCAGCAACCAGTTCAGCATCGCATTCAGCGAACTCGAGTGGCTCAGGATCAGAACCATCAGATTCAGATAGCTAAAGCAACAGCCAAACATCAAAAGATTCTGATTACAATGCAGACTCAGATGACTCAGGTTCATCAAGTGATTGTGACTCAGGCGAGAGCAGTTCAGAAAATGGAGGCGGTACTGGCAGTTCAAATCTGAATTCATGTGACAATTCTAGTTCATCAGATTCATCTGATTCGGAAAATTCTGATCAGCAGTTAACGCCAAGAAATCAAATGCCCCAGTGGAGATTGCTGATGACAAGCGAGCATCCATTAGATGAAAAAGAAAGTAAAGAGATTGATTCTAAATACAAGGAGCTTGATCCAAGATATGCGGATTTAGACTGTGATTAATTTGGAGCTGTTATAGAAATGTGTTTGATGGAGGCGGGGAAGTCGATATTATGGGAAAACGAATCATCTATAATAGGGCAGCCAGAAATCAAGGCCTATCGCCTTGAAAGTGATGGGACAAATGTTTCGTTGCGCAGTAATCATGCAGGTAAGATTTAGTTAAAGGTCCTTACTTGCTGGTGGGTTTTTGATTTTGAAGATGAAGATCTCTCGAAGATAATTCACCTCCCTATACCAACGATATTGTTTAGCACCAATTTCAAAGGCGGAAGTAAGAAATTTGAAATCAGCTAAGCATGCAATTCTGTTTTGTTTCCAAATCCTCTAATCAATAAACCACCGTCCAGAAAAGTAATGAGTGCATGTCTTAGGGTTGGCGAGTATAGTAGTGATGGCGGCGACATGCAGTTTGTTTGGGACCAATATGAGCAGTTCAAAGAATTTGTTTCAAGCAGATATGAGTTTACTAATACTGGAGGTAGTTTTTTTTTATGGATGCCATGTGGCGATCATCCGGCGAATCACTGTGCTGAATTTAGTAGTATAAGTTCACTTGGTAGTCTTAATACGACATGTTCTCAATATAGTATGCGAGCCTGGTGTTAGGTGAGATTTGTGAATTGGAACAGCGACGAATTGGGCCGGAAGCTTAAGCAAGAGATGCTGTTAAGAGGCATAGCTTTAGATGATAGTGTTGGTGAAGTTATGTCTGCTGCTGCGGGAAGTTTTGCTCACCATGTAGGTACTGGAACATCTGGAAGAGCTGCTAGATCTGAATCCAATGCTAGTAAAGCAGAAAGGCAAGTGCGAATAAGTATCGTGAAGCAAGAGCGCCGAGATAAAAAAGAAGCGAAAGATAGAAAAGCTAGTTTATTTGATTAATGGCAAGTTGGGGTGGGTGGTAAAGCAGATTCTGTAGAAGTTGAGCAAGCTGGAGTTGGCAGTCGCGATTTATTAGAATCAGCTGTAGCGCAAGACACTGGAAACGCAGGTGGCCATGAAGACAAGCAACAACAACAAGAAGTAAGTATTAATGGCGTTAGAAATAAAAAGAAATCAGCAGTTGTTGGTGAGCAGTATGAAATTAATAGATCAGATGATGTAGATGAATTGAGTACAGACTTGAATGCCGGGGGGGATGCAGCAGAAAGACCTTCTAAACAGCAATTTTCGGTGGCTAAATATTGTCTTGGTTCTGATTCTAACTACAACAATAACAATACCAACAATAGAAATAACAATATTAGCCGAAATAGCTCTTTGCACGGCGCTGATGCTGTTGAGAGCGTGATCAAAGGTAATGCAGAACCTAGTGCAGATGCAGGTGGTTTGAATTCAGAGAATATGTCAGTCGTCATGTCAAGCAGCGTTGGTCCAAATTCTACTACTACCAAGATAAATGATATTTATAAAGCTAAGCAGGCATTAAAGAGACTATTCCAAAGAAAGATGCGCAAACAGCAGGTGCAATGGAGCGACTTAAGATCATCAAATTGGAATGTATACCGACGAATCTTCAAAGGCATACTTCACTTTTCAGTCACCAGATACTTACGGATAGGTCGAACTTCGGCCGATTTAGTTATATTGGATCTTCTTATGTCGGAGTTAGGGTTTAATGTCAATCATATGATAGGGAACAAGGTTCATTCTGGTTCAGGTAGTTTCATTTGTCCGAAAAAATGGAATAAGGAATGGGTTTTGATTAATTTCGTCGTGGCTTGTTGTTTAGTGCCACTTGATCATGCGGTTGTGGGGTTTAATAGAAACAAGAATGTTGAAAGCCTTTTGCAAATGGAGCACGCGTTTGGGGAAGCAGAGGCTTGTTTGAACGAGTTTTTGAGTAATGATTTGGAAGAAGTTGTTGGTATTTTGGGTGGCGCTGATTCTAAGTATTCTGCTGATCAAATACACACTGCTATCAAGAAGGGCCTGCTAACCAGCAAGGCGCACCTCACCATGAGGTGTCTGATTGACCCAGAAAGAATACACCTGATCCATCTTTACAATGCTTTGTTGACAAACCAAGATTCATTAGATTGGCTAAAACAAGGTCGTCCTACAGTAGTTACAGCGGGTGATCTGAGTAAACGTGATGCTTTTGATCTGTTAGTTAAAGCTGAATCGCCATTTGAGTTTTCTGTTGTCCGCAAGAAGTTGCTACTAGTTGTGCGTCAAGGTGTTATTAGTTCTGGAGCAGTTGAAAGGGCTCATGGGCGTTTGTTCCGCTATCAAAAAGCTCAAAATCGATCTGATGTAAGTCATCTGTCTCAAAATTTCACACTCAGCGAGTACAACAGGTTCAGAAACAACACTTTGAATACAGAACGACAAATGAAGAAGTATCAGGAACAAATAAATCTCATAGATAGCAAAACAAGAAAGACGTCAAAATCAGATGTGTATAAAGCTCTCCAAAAAAAGCCAGAGATCGAAAGGCGTGATGAAATATTGGGAGATCAACCACGGGGGTGGCTGTTTGACGATGAGTACGATGATTATAGCATGGATGAGCTTGATAGGCAGATGGTTGAAAAGCGAAAGCTAGCTAGGATAGCTAGGAAAAAATCAGTGATAATTCTAAAAATGGAAAAGCTAAGAAGGAATGCGCACATCATGAATAGACAACGCTTCTACTGCTCCTTACTGGAAGAAAAGACAATTGATTTGTTTGAGTCGCTTACAAATCGGGGGCGGCGTGAGCTTCAGAAACTTCAGATGCATCTGACGACATGGGAGAGTTTCATTAATAGAAGGCCTGCTCCTCCTGCAAAAACCTGGGGCATGGACAAACTTCGCGAAAAAAGGATAGTCCCAACTTCTTTAGATCAGGCTGTCAAAAATGTAATACAGAAAATAGCAAAATCAATGATTAATCCTGATTATCCAGGGAATGCAAAGCCATTGCAGCAAAAACAAGATGCAGCAGTTGACGCAAATCAAAATACTGTCCCAAATCCTGAAGGCTCTTCAAGACCAACAGCTCAGAATGATTTGACAGCTCAGAATGATTTGAAACCAATTGCTTCAGATAATCCTGGCGGTACTGCTGGTAGCGTAGATCATGCGAAGCCTGCTGTTGAAGTGACTCTTTGCAAAGTACCGGCAAGAACCAAAGAGGGAAAGCAAGCGCAGAACGCGATATACGAGCCAGTCTTGAATGAAAATGAAGAAGAAAATATACCAGACCTATACAAAAAAGAGTCTAATACTAGTATGAAAAATCAAAGTCTTACTACTCGTCTTATAACTGAACCAGAATATCCACACGTGGTGTTGTTTCATCCAGATTTAGATCACCGGTTACTGGTTATGTTTTGTTTATAGAAGCCAATCATTTGGGGCGCGTTTAAGGTGAGCTCAGATAATCTAGTAGATGAAAGTAAAGTAATAGGTTCGAGGGGCGTTAGAAATCTAGGATGGGTAAAAAATTGTGTTATAAGCAGATGCGATATTAAGGCAGTGGGCAATTTCACAAATGTTTTTCGCGAGCGCGTGACGCACGAATGGAAGCCAAATGATAAGATGGCGCTGGCGAATGCTGGACGAAAAAGAAAAGCAAAGCTTAACCAAAAACAAGAAAATGAACCAACATCAGATAACGAATCGAGTGGCTGCAGCAGTATTAGTAGCAATGACAGTTGTGAATCTGAATCGAATTCTGATGAAGATATTAGTGACAGTGAATTCTTCAAACAGGAGGATACAATGCTCTTTGTCGATAACGAGAGCGATGGCACAAGCGATGGGGAAGACGGTAATGGAAATGACAATCAAAAAGATCCGAAGACACCTGCAGGTATTGAGTTTGTCAATTGTGATTTCGCTAGTGGGTATTAAGTAGATTAAGTTTATCAACTATGATTATTAGGTATTAAGTAGATTAAGTTTATCAACTATGATTATTATGTAAATTTTCTGTATTATGTAAATCAGAGAATTTCAAATTTCCCTAGCTTCCGATTCCGTCTGTATGTTGCCCGAGATTGCGTAAAATACGTAATCTCGGGCAACAGCTTTATCATTTTGACCACACGTTTTTGAAGGCCTGGATCAAAAAGTGTCCTTAAAACGACGTCGTTTAGTGGTCATTTTGCCTTACTTTTCTATATCACGAGCGCCCAGATACCAAGATATCAGTGCTATGACTATTCTGTAAATCAGAAAATTTCAGATTTCCCTAGCTTCCGATTCCTCAGATTTCCCTAGCTTCCGATTCCGTCTGTATGTTGCCCGAGATTGCGGAATGAGCCAGAATTGGACAGTCCAAAAATGGCTCATCCGGGAATTTTGACCACACGTTTTTGAAGACCTGAATCAAAAAGTGACCTTAAAACGACGTCGTTTAGTGGTCACTTTGCCACGAGCGCCCAGATACCAAATACCAGTGCTAAATAATTCACGCCGTTTTGCGTGAACGCAAAACGGCGTACTTATGAACTTTTGGTTACTGACCCTATTTTGCTTAGTGGCATTATAATTAGTGATTGGGACTGCAGCTAGGGCACAATTTGATGTAATATACCTGGGTAAACTCACTACTTATATGCGAGTGGTGCATTGACACTCTACTTGTAAATGATAAATCAGCTATATAGTCTATACAGAATTCTTTCTCTCAATGATTCCCTACAGGTGCGCGTCGACGGAACTCTACATTTGTCACCACATCAGAGCTGCGACGTTTCAATATAAGACAGAAGCTCTTCAGGAATTACTTGAAAGATGCGAATGTCCCTCCTAATTATGTTTTAGATGAAAGCTCATTGCTCACTCGCCGAACCAACCAAGATCAGCTTACTGTCAAACCAAATTCCCAGACAAAAGAACGAATGATCAACGCAGCGAAAAATGTAAAAATGGATGTAAAAGAGCTCTACAAAAGCAACGCCCAGTGCTTTAGTACGTGTAATTATCGAAAAATGGGAGTTAGTATTGCGCGAAAAGTGTTGGTGATTTGGGCAAAGCGGACAGAGTTAATACTGGATAGTATGGGGCGACGTACACCAAATGAAATACGAGACGATTATAGTAAGATAAAATCTTTGGTATTGGACGTCGATGATGGAACGGATCTAGGGGCAATGGGTGAGAAAAAGTTGGCAACACTAGATATAACTGATGATACGATTTCGAAGATCGCTTCGACAAAAAATGTTAAGAATGACAGTGGAGGTAAAAAAGAATCTAGAGGTACTGGTAGCAAACAAAAAGGATCTGGACCTACTGGCAGCAAAGGTGGTAGCAAAGGTGGTAGCAAAAATGTTGGGGCTAGTGGCGTCCCGTTGCCAACAAAGCGCAAGAACTTGGGAGCTATTGTTGGTGGACATAAAAAAAAGAAGTAGGGTTAGTGTATGATCTTGATGGGGGAAAATAATTGTCAACGATTTGGGCATGTGAATGCGCTTGGATTTGTTGTAAATGTGTAAATATGGGATGTGGTTTGGATTTGATATGAAAATGCAAATGCTGAATGCAGTTTGGATTTGTTATAAGTAGATATTAGATATTGAGCACAGTTTGTATTTGCTATGAAAATTTGACTGTAGAGATTTCAGAAAATCTGAACATTTGATATTGAGAATGTAAACATAGATGTCCTGCCGATTCCCATTCGTAGTATTCATTATGACAGTTGTATCTTGGGGTCCATATTTGATTCACATATTTGACTTTGTAAACAGTTTGAGAATTTTTGAAACATTGCTTGGGAATTTTGTTGGAATTTCACTGGAAATTCCATCATATATAGGGGATTGGCTAAAATTCCAAAGAAATTCCAGAGAATTTCCAGAAGATTTGTTGTAAAATTCCTTGTCAAGTGTGTTCAGTACGAGGTGGCCAGTTCACGGCACCAAGAGATTGAAATGTAGTGTAAAAATAATGTAGTGTAAAAATCGCATCATATCTAGTGTAAAGTGTAAAAATCGCATCATATCTAGTTTCCTGTCTTATAATTCTAATGATCGAGAAGTGCGAAGTTGTCTTACCTGTAATGCTCAATCTTGACCTGCATCATTACTACCTGCATCATCATTAACCATATTTGCATTATTTGAATCTATAGCGCTTTTTACAGGGTGTGCGAGCCATGGTTCTTTAAATTGCTATACTAATTGATACAGCTAGTGCTTTCTGAATTGATCAGTATAAATACAAATTTTCCTTTGTAGATATTCCTATTAAGACTAACTGTAGTTAGCATAGTAACTGTAATATCTTAATACTCCAATTGAAATTTTTGAGACTTTTGAAACATTTTCCTTTTTAGATATCAGCTGTTTACATTAGCTGTGGTATCTTAATACTCCAATTTTAATTTTTAAGATTTTCCAGAATAGTCTACCACCTTCTCTACACACTTCTAGCCGCTTTCAGATATGTCCAGTCTCAATCCTCCACCAAAAAAAGGCCGTAATGGCAACTCTAAAGAACAAAAGAAAAAAGCTTTAACACCTCAAGAACTATTCGAAGATGCGTTAAAGAAATGGACGAATGTTTATGAACCCCATTTCATCAATTCTTGTTTAATCGAGGCCGCAAAAGTCAATTTTGATATCAACGAATTTAAGAGTCAGGCGCAGTTGCAATATCTCTCCAATGATTGTTTAGGAGAGGCTTGGGATAGATCGTTAGCAGTTTTATCTAGTGGGTCGTTTACGACAGGTCAAAATAGTATTCTAGCTCTTATCAAAAAATCGGGATGGCTTTCGGCAAAACTTGGTCAATTAGTAAACCTACTTGTGAAGCAACAAAAAGATAAAGATCCAAAAAGTAAAGATGGGAATGTTAATGTATAGAATGCTTTGGGGTGGGCTTTCAGGATTGGGGATTGGTACTTAAAATTTGGATTTGAATTGGTTGTAGTGATTTTGTAGTAATAAGTTGTAGTAAGTAATAGGCTGTAGTAATTTTGTAGCAATAAGTTGTAGTAATTTTGTAGTGATAAGTTGTAGTAATTTTGTAGTAACAGTAATATGTAGTAATAGCAATAAGTGAGTATTTAGATTTGGATTCATTTACAGATCAATAATATGAATTACAATCATCATCATTGTCAATATCATTTCACCTCTTAGTTTTGGATCCAAGCCTGCTCCCAATTCGCTCTCACTCACTCTAGACTTCGTGCTGATAATATTTCTCGTCAAGAATCTCGTCGGGTTACCCTTTTGAAATTAGTTAATGTGAGAGATGCTTATGCATTATTAGAAGGAAAGAAAGAGGATAAGGAGGATGTGATGATGGATGACGGAATGAATAAGGATCAGTTGGATACGGAATCTATTGCTTATGGTGCGGGATTGTTTGCGACGCAAGAGGAATTGGATGATAAGCATTTTTCTGCTCAACATATCAATGGAATTTTTTCGTTGAATAGAATGTTATTGCATTCGGTTCGTACAGCTTTTTCCTCCATCTCTGGACTTCAGGAGCTCTACACGATCGTGTCGGATTTTCATTTACAGGCGTTTGATCAAATCCAACTACCATTGCAAGAATTAGTCGTTAGTACATTTGGACTTGACGCTGAAGAATTCGACGAAGACGAGTCTTATAATTTAGCTAAAGAAAAGCTACGTGCTGCTTGTACTCAAGATCAAATTGAAGTTATGGCATCTAAGGATAAGACCAAATTAGAAGTCATGTATCTAAATGAATTTCGTGGTTGGGTAGTATTATTACTTGGATCGGGGGTTTGTTTAGTTGCCGAAGAGAGAATGGCAGTACGTGTCATAAAAAAATGCGAAACCATGGTCGAACGCTATGGCCTGGCTCAACTAAAACGACTAAAACCATACATCTCTTTGTCGAAAGGTACGTCGCCAACCCCTGGTAAAACTGATTCTTCTCCGTCTTTACATACTCCTCTAGATCGAGTACGTCCTATGGCTAGTCCTACACAAAGAAATCAATCTCAATTAGATCAATTAGCTGAAGAGCAACTAAGAGAATTAGCGGCTTTGAGAACAGAGACGGGAGCGGAACGGGAAGCTCAAGCGGATAATATGAACGTTGATCAGTTTGCTGAAGGGAATCATGCAGCAGCAGAAGGGTCTGAGAATGGTAATGATCAAGAGGACCAAGCTGCTATGAATGGTAATGATTATAATGAAGAAGTTGCTATGAATGGTGATGATCATAATGATTCTAATGATTCTAATGAAGTTCCGCAAGGGGACCAAATGGAGATTGATAATTCTACCGGTCTTGACAATACAGATTTTACAGATGTGAATGTTGAAAAAATCTGTGTCAACCACGCTCGTCGTATGGTGGCTGAATATAATTCTGTAGAACCCGATGATGACGCTGAGCTAAATTCGGAAGAAAAAAAAACCCTTGAGATTGAAGCAGAAGCACAAAAAGAATTAGAATCTATGTTGCAGCAAGAAGACGAGAAAGAGAAAGAAGAGAAGATTGGTAAAGAGGGGCCTAAGAAAGATACTGAAACCTCTAAGACTAGTAAAGGTAATGATTCCAAGATTATGCAAAAGGGTTCTAAGGGAGCTGTTGAGTTTAAGGGAAAGGGAGCTGTTGAGTTAAATGGGAAGGGAGTTTATGAATTGAAGCCTGCGAACGAGCTTCCTGCTGGAAGTATTGCGGAACAAAAGAAGTTTACGGAAGAAATCAATGCCAAATTGAAATTGAAAGCAGCGGGTTTGAATAAGTATAGCATTTTGTTTTTGTTTGGGAAATTTTTGATAATAATCACAGTAATCAAGTAATCATTTAGTAGTAATCATTTTATAGTAATCATTTGATAGTAATCATTAAATCATTTGATAACCAATTCGACGTCGAATCCATTTAGTGTCACCATTCAAGACCACACGTAAAGTTTCTCTAATTTCCCCAGGTCCTCCGAAAACTCTTCTACCTTGTCCACAACTACCGGCGAACTCTCATTAGCAACTGTACTGCAATCCGCCAAAACCGTCGATACCGCATTAGTACCACAAACCGTTGTGCCAGATCCACAATATGTTAAGTTTCAGCTTGTTCAGAAATCGAATAATTACTTATGTGTATTTACAGAGGAAGTATGGTTTAATCTTTGGAAAGTCGGAGGTCAGCGTCTAGCTGATCTAGCAGTGGAGCATATGAAGAGTGTTGAGGCGTTGCCAGATATGATTGAATTAGTTACACAAGTGGATCCGGACCCCAAGTTTAAACTTGGAGTTAGTACGTTGATAAGCTCGGGGTTTCCATCTGGAACTATTGGATTCCCCTTTGTGGGATTCGTTTTCGGCGGACCGAGTTTTTTAGTTAAAGCTCTCAATAAGCGGTTTGAGTTATTTTTATTGGAATTCGAAAGAAAAATGATAGGTTATTATAAAAGAAAAAGAAATTCGGAGAAAACGATGGAACCAAAAATTGGAAGTTCTGGTTCTGATATTAAAGGTCATAAAGTAAAAAAGTTCGACCGAAGAGCACACTACGCCGATAAAAACGAAAATGCAGGTTTGAATGGTGCTTCTAGTAATTCTGATGATTCCTCTGCTCACCCTCTAACATCATATACTACAATAGCCGACGAAAGTATTCCATTAAGTAGCGATCAGAATAGCGGTCCGGGAAAAGTAGTAAGTCTCATCTATGAACTCATGATTATCTTGACGGGTGACCCCTCCGAAAACCCTCATAACATTATCAAACGTCAAGACATCTCTGGTCGTCCAGAAAGAATGCTCGCTCTACGTACTGGTTTAAATCGTCTCCGTGAAGAAAGTCTTGCTGTAAGTCATGATGGATTAAAGCGTATCATTCGTCAATTTCAAGTCTTTGTAGGGGAGGCAGCAAGTTTTGAATGCGCACCGATTTTGAAATCGGTGAGGAATTTGCAAGATGTGTCTAAATTAAGTTCTCATCCTAAGATTACCCCTTATTTGAATGAAGCAGAAACCGCCCCCATCTTACAATCCAACATCTCTGCCTTAAGAACTAAATTCTCACAAGCGGACTGTCTTCAAAAAGAATCATTGATCTCTTTCTTAAAAGAAATCAAAGAAAATGAATTAGTCAAGAAAAAGCAAAAATCGAAAGACAAGAAGAAGAAACGCAAAAAAGAAAAGGAAGATAAGAAGAAAGCGGAAAAGGAAAAGGAGGCTCAAGATCAAGGGAAACAGATTGATGGTAAGAAAAAAGATGATAAAAAAGCTGGTCCTATTAAGAAAAAAGGTGATAAGACGGATAAGGCGGATATCAAGAATGTAATTAAAGGTAATGACAAGATGAAGCCTAAGGGTAAAGCTGCTGTAAAATCTAAGAAGACGGATAAAACGTCTAAAGCCTCTAAGACTAAAGATTCGAAAGATCCCAAAGATTCTAAAAAAGGTTCTAAAGATTCTAAAAAACCCAAGAAAGACAAATCCATTAAATCCAAATTGAAAAAGATTCAGAAGTTTGATGATCGTGAAGATGATTTGTTGGCTAGTTGTCAAAAAAGCTTATTGAAGAAAGGGAAAAAGAATTTAAAGAAGAAAGAATTACTTTTAGTATCTGATTCCGAAGGTGGGGGTAGTGATGATGAAGAAGAAGATTCCAGTGTTTCGTTATTTGGGCCGGATTCAATCGGAAGTGAGGATCCTGAATTAGGTGATTTGATTGATGATTCGGATTCCGAAGAAGAGGAAGATGAAGAGGAAGAGGAAGAGGAAGATGATGATGATATGGACTTTTCGGAGAGTGTAAATTTAGAAGACTCCGATAATGACTTTAAAGCATAATGTGGAGTTGGGATATAATTGTTTAAGCCACATGCCATCTATTTTAGTATCTGTATTAGTAATGAGATGTAATGAGATTTTCTATCACGTGATTACTATGAGTAGTATCAAATATAAAAAATTATATTAATGTTCGCAAAAATTACTTGAAGAAGTTTAGTTATAAATATCATTGTTATAGTAATATTACTAATTTTAGATTCAGGATGTACCAATATGGTATTAAAAAAATATCTTCAAATCATAATTTGGTTAGTGTGAAGGGATCGCTAAAAAAGAAGATTATTTTCACTTAGCGTGAGTTTCAGCTAACAAGTTCAAAAAGCTATCCACTTTACCTTACAGATTTTTTTTCGATATCTCGAAATATCGGAAGAAAGTCTAAAGAGATTTCCTCTTAGAGTTTCATTTGATCTATGCAGGAGAATTGAAAATTGATACAAGTATATTAATATTATTGAGTATTCAATTACTATCTATGAATTACTGTACTGCAGTATAGCGAGGATGATCTCAACTTTGATTTACAAAAATGAAATTACAGTACACCACATTCTTCTATAAAAGAATGTTCAACTTTTTTACAAAATGCACCAGTTACTCAACTTGAATTATAAATTTTGAATTTAAGCACTACTACAGCCAACCTGTGTATGGGGTGAGCGTTCCAAAAAATCGGACAATTTAGCCGTATTGAGTTCATCTTCCCCAATTTTGATATCGCACTCAATCTATGTTAAATATTTTTTATTAACACCGAGGACAGTGAGGATGTATCTGAATCCAGTACTACTGTCACTATATTGTAATAATAATATTTTCCGCGACAACTTGGATTGTCGGCAGTACTTGAACCGTTTCGACTTTGAATGTTATACCGTGATGGCGTGTGGTTTGAATGATTGAACAATGATTGAACTGAAAAAAATGTGAGTGCTATGGTATTTGGAAATCAAAATCTGAAAAAGATATGAATTTCTCAGAAAAGTATCTGTGTTTTCAGTTATAGAATGTGTGAATGCTGTAAATTTTGTGGTGCAGTTTTAGGAGTATGATATTGCAAGAGCAGAGTACTTGCGAAAGCAATCAAGGATAATGAGCAGAGTTTTGAACAGATAATGTAAATAATGTTACTTTTGCAGATTTAATATATTTAGTTCATCTTTTTTACCATTTTTGGATTCAGTTTTACTATGTAACCTTGTAACAAGTTTGAGTTTGGTATTGATCAGCAAGCGATATCTGTACGGTAGTCGTAATCTTATTAAAATAATAATGGGCCATAGTTGGGCTTTCCACCGCTGCGTTTGTCTGAGATTCACTTTCTCCATGCTATGAGCTACAATTCAGCGACTTTAAAGCTCAGCATGCAGCAAAAAGAGCGAAAAAGACGATCGTATTTTAATCAGCATAAAGAAATGCTTTGGCGATTTTCAAAAGATAGCGTTTACGACCGTGGATTTCAATCAAAATATGTGCACTAGTGCAGATTCCAAAGAGGAAAAAACCATAGCTCGGGCAGAATCTGGATAAAAAAGGCAAATAGAAATTTCTATTCTCACATACAAAAAGATAACTTTTTTGGCGTTTTATGGAATGTGCAAAATAAGTTGAGTAAAATGGATTCTAAGCTGCTCTTAACCATAAAACATATAGCGGAAATAATTACTAAAGAGTCAATTTCATATCTGGGTATACGAACAGTCAACATTTACAGATACCAAAAAGAATGAAAACGTCAGGTGCAAATATTGCACAAAATATTCGAGCACTGGACATGGTCGATGGCTTGCGTGAATGTTATGAGTCTGGTCACAGTTAATAAATAAATATATTTCGTATTTCTTCATTACGGTCGAAGCACGCTTACAAAAGTTGCTGTCTAGATCAAGTAATGCCTTAGATATTCGTTCAAAATAGTACCTGGCCGCAACCATGTGATGCGGGATACAAATACACATTTTTAAATGTAAATTTAACACCTCAACCAAATCGCTTTACTTAAAATTCCTAAAAAATCTTGATAGAATTCCAGTTCCAACTCTTATCGTAATCCAGGTCGATAACTAATGCAGCTGTTCCTTCAATAAAGTCTTATCATATAGAACATGGAGCATACTATTCTACATCTCAAAAATTCATGAACCACTTAACGAGAATGACAGAGGATTTAGAGCGTATGATGGGCTATGATGGAAGCATATTGGTGACACGACAGGATAGATAGTTTTGGTAATATAGTGCTCAGATTTAGGAAACAGTAAATGTTAAAGGTCATGAATGTCATTGGATTTGGGTCGAAGTTTAGAGAACGGGTTTTTCAACGGCTATTAGGATTTCGAAAAAGGAGTAGTGATTTGATTATTGAGGAGCTGATATCATGAAATTGATGTATTACGTACTAAGTATTTGAAGTTTTTTTTACTGATTAACATACTAAACTAAGCAGTATTTCAGATAATTTTATACTAAACTTAATGGTTGCCCATTACTAAGAGGCCATTTGAGTCTTGACTGCAGCACATAAAACTGTTGTTAGTCAAATTCAAATTCTTTCTACGACTGAGTGACTTTATATTCTGAGACTGGTAAATTTTATTTTGAACTTTTGGAGCACTTTTTATTGGAACAACAAGCATTGACAGTAGAATAAATTGAATTCTCTTATCTCAAACTAAAACTGAGAGTTTCAACCCTTTCAATGGTTATAACTAACGTACAGGTTATTACTGATTACAATTGCAACTGTTACACAGTGACATTGCAGCTAAGCTGCACTGCTACTAGCAACAATAATCAGTACTGTGCGTTCAACTCATTGACATCCGCTTATTCAAATTATCACTTTCTGATTTTTTGCAAGTAAAAAAAGCGTCGTTAATGAGACAGTGGGTTTTAAGAATTCAGATTATTGAACTAAGAACTTAACAGATTGAACAGGATATACTACTACTAATGGTTATGACACTCAGTGTCACTCTAAAGTTTCAACTAATCGAGAGTCACATCTAAATGGTTTATAGTAGCTAAGTCAGTCAATGTCACAACAGTCTGATCTACTACTAATTATTTTGAAGTTTTTGAATTTTAGATTACGTAAGAAGTTACTATTAAAAATGGACAGTTCTGACTTCAATATCTGAAAGAGTAGTATATTTAATTTAAGTCTTATAACGGTATTACCAATTGAGCACGATTACCAAGAGCTTTGAGAAAATATTACTGTATATTGCTAATCCTATTGGACCTAAAATGTTCACTCACTATCTCAATTTCGGAATCTATAAAGCAACAAATTCTTCCAGTATCTGCTCGAATAGACTAAGAACTTTCTCCAAATGAAATAGCTGCCTGTTCAATGCACTATCATTATTCTTCGGAGTACCGCAAAGTTATGGTAGAGCTTGAGCAAGTCCCTTGTGAATTGACCATAATTATTACCAGCTAGATATTGAATGATGATTCACAAAATTGTCCCTTTAGTTTATAAGCTACGCTTGCAAATTTTGATCTTCCATGCTCTGATTCATGTAAATCCGACTCATCTTTTAATTAATAAATCTCTATAGAGTTCATTATCTCGTAACTTCATACTCAAAAATTTAGAAAATGTAGATCAATAATATAATTACAAAGCGACTAAACTTTAATGCAATCAATCTCTTAAAATTTGAATTTAATAATTTCAATGTCATTCAACTCGAATTTATCGGTGAAAATTATACTTTATCTTAAACCTTCAGGTGTAGCCATTATATTTGGCTTCTGTCATCAGGGGAATCAATTGCGATTCACATTTTGATTGAAATTTAAAGCGTCAATTTTATTTATTATATACTAAACAAATTTGTACCCCTACTAAGTTTTTTATGTACTTGAGTTTATTCAATCACTATTTTTTACAGACTTAACATTTATTACACAAGTTCGAAATTTTTAATACTGTTAAAATTTACTAATACCGTCAAACCTATCACAGCGTATTAAGTTTTAACTTTAAATTACCCAACTCAAATATTTACCCACGCACCATGTCCTCTTATTCATCCGATTCTTTAAGAAGTTCCAGATCTAGTTGTTCTTCCAACAACAGCTCAGATTTTAACTTTTCCGACGATTCTTATAGAGGCCCTCAAAGAAGAAGCCGTCGTTCCTACGAAAACAACCATGATACCCTCGGCGTCTCTTCCCCATTATTTTATTTACTGCTAATACTAATTGTTGGTTGTGTATTTATTGTAATTATCTTTAAGTCAACTATTGGTGTTTTTACGGGGGCCTTTCTAGGTATGAGATCATCGAATCCTGGTCGCAAAAGTGTCGAAGGGGCTGGTGTAACTTTTGGTTCTGATGAAGAAGATGATGAAGTAGAGGAGCTAAATGAGAAGCTAGATGATGTTTCTTTTGGTCAAGTAGTAAATAACAAATATATGCCAAATTTCAATAATTCACAAGTGCAATTTGAATTGGGTCGGTTAAGAACTCCGAACCAACCACAGGCCAGTGTCAGAGTGAATGAATCTGATGATCGTGTTGAGAGACATGATTCTGAGGATAATGAGGATGAAGAGGAATCTGATAGAGCCAAATCTGGTAGACTAAGATCATTAGATTCTGAATCTGATAGAGAAAAAGGCAGTGGTCGATATAGTGGCCTAGGTAGTAACAACAGTTCTGGTATGAATCGATTTTTTGGAGGTTTCGGAAATAAAGCCGGTATTGAATTTCGAAGTGGATCAGGACTCGGAGGAGGTAGTGGTAATTTCATTGGAAACCGTGGTGGTTATGATGGCCCTGAAAGTCTCAGAGTCAGTGGTTTTTTACATCCATCTAGTCAAATTTCGAACGTACCAAGTATCGCTTTTACGCCAGCCCCATGGAACTGTTCAAATGGTCCTTCAAGTGGAGTTGGCGATGGTGGATATCCAGGAAATGTAGATGGATCTAACAAATTTGATACTCTAACTTTTGGGCCTAGAGATTATCCTGTTAATAAAAGCGATAATGATCCTGTAACTTCAGAAGAAGTTCATCTTGCTATGACCAGAATAGTCAGACTCATTCGGATAATTGATCTCGAACTAGTGCAACTCTCAGAATTAGAATACCCACGTTACGGTTCAATAAATTTTGCTACAAAGCAATATACAGATGATTTAATGCGTTATAACAATCAACTTCAGAATCTTGGCAAAAGAGTGGATCCTGTAATAGGGGCCTGGACCAGGAAAATGAACCGGACAGAATACGAGACCTTTTGCGCTGAGCTTGTGTCAATAATTGAACAAAAAAAAATTTCATACAATCAATATGTTTCTGCAATAGGACCATACAGCGTTTCTACTACAGTAAATGCTGCTCCAACTGATATTAAACAGGCTCTCATCTACATGCGTGCTGCTCGTATTGAAGTAACGAAAGTGAATATTCGTGTTGAGCCCTGGAAGAAGTATCTAAGGTCGTTAGATTGGTCTAATTCACGCTCTTTACCTGAAACCAAACATTTTGAGCTGATCCAGCGTGACCATCAAGGAGTCCATTCAGCTACCGCTGAAACGATTTTTTGGTTCCCCCTACAACAACGGTTCGCTGAAAAACATTCTCTTTACAAGTCCAACGAAGCAGCTGCTCGTCTCTATAATACATGTGAGGACAAATACAGCACAAATGTTTTAGCCAAGAGTCTCGGAATTCCAGTAATTGAAACAAGAAAAGTTACCCGTCATCATCTTAAAAAATTCATCGGGGTAAATTTACATAGTCGCGCTCAAAATTTAGGAGGGTTTTTCGAATTGGTTAATTTCTGGCCGAAATCTAACGGAATAGTGCTCAAACCAACTGATGGCTGTCTTGGAAGTGGTGTTCTAGTTATAGAATGGACTACTAGTTTGGATCAGGTCGCCGTAAGCAGCCCCTTTAAAGGACAGCAAGAAGAATTCAATAAGATTTGGACACAAAAACATTATAACTTATCGGATTATACTTATAACAGTCAAGATGCTCGGGATTTTTGGGCCAATCTATACAACTGGGTTTCCGATTCGACAAATGAAAACTGGCTAGTTCAAGAGAGATGTGCATCAAATGTTGAGTCTGATAATACTCCTTTTGAAGTTCGTGTCATCGTTATTGGCGGGAAAGCAGCGCTATCGGTATTTCGTCCGGCAAGTCATATTGGTACAAATAAGCTAGCACAGGCTCCAAAGGCTTGGAGAAGAGACCCGAATATTGAAAATTCATGGGAATACACGTGGGCAGAAAGCGAAGAGGCTCATTATGCAAAACACATCCAGTGGGAGATAATCAACATTCTAAATGTTTTTACGCCCCATTTGGCTCGACATGCGGAGAATTTAGCTCAGAATTTAGGCGCGAGGCTCATGTTCAGAGCAGATTTTTTTATCGAACCTGTCAAACCTTCAACATTGTCGCAGTGGTCGGTCACCGATGATCATTTTTTGTTTGAATCTCATTTAAATTACAAGTTAAATGAGATTCAACATTGGTGGGGGGGCATGTGGCACAGTCTAGATAGTGGTGCGGATCATGAATTAGCTGCCTATACACGTGGTTACTCGCTGACAAACAAATTATTCATTCAAGAATTAGCAAAAATCATGACAGATTTGTGGTCCGAGAATGTTCGCTTGACTCAGCCTGGACAGCCTTTATTAGCTCAACAGAGAAGTCTAGGATATTCTGCCAAAGTTCAAATGATAAAGGTCTCTGATGAGTGGAAAAACAAGAAGCCGTTGGGCCCACAAAGTGAAAGTCGGAATATTTTGATGAGATTTCGAACTACATCTGCATTTCATGGCTGCGAATTAAAGACAGACGATGAACTGAAATACTTCCAAGCTGAATTTATCCAGGAGAAGAAGCTCATGACACTGGGTATGGTACAAAACACCCCGCAGACTTTCACAAAGTTCAAGATTACAAGACATCTCAGACGTGAGTGTGTGGGTGAAGAGCTATATGCTCTATCAGAATGCATGGGGGTGGCTGCGTTTGATATTCTATAGAGACCTATAGCAATGACAGTGATTCTGAAGTGGATGTTTGCAAGTAACAATGGAGCACTTTTAGAGAAGTTTTTATAGGAACAACAGTATTACCAGTGGAACTAATTCAATTTTCTTATCTCGACAAAACTCAAACTGAGAGTTATTGAACCCTATAAATGGTTATCACTATCTTACAAGTCATTACTGATTACAATTGTAAAACTTTGCAGTTAAGCTACACTGCTGCCAACTTTGACAATAATCAGTGCTGTAAGTTTACTCATCCGCTTATTTAAATTATCACTTTCTGATTTTAATTTTTTTATAAGTAAAAGAACTTGACTACTAACTTTATTAACAATTTGAGATTGAACAGCAGCACAAGTTTTCACCAATACGAGGAAATCCCACACCAAAACTTCTTCTAGGTGCTTAACAAGTGTTGTCTAGTTCTCTCAAATTTATATTCTTTCTAAGATAGAGTAACTTTATATTGTGGTACATTTTAGCAGTTTTTATAGAAACAACGGTTTTAACTTTAGAATTAAATTATTGAATTTTCTTATCTCGACAAAACTCAAACTGAGAGTTATTGAACCCTATAAATGGTTATAACTAAGGTACAGGTTACTACTGATTGCAATTGTAACTTTTACACTTTGCAGCTAAGCTGCACAATGCTACTAGCGACAATAATCAGTACTGTACGTTTACTCATCCGCTTATTCAAATTATCACTTCCTGATTTTTTGTAAATAAAAAGCGTCGTTAATGAGACTCAGCGGGTTTTAAGATTTCTAACTATTGAACTAAGAACTTAATAGATTTAACAAAATATATTACTAATGATTATGACTCTCACTCTAAAGTTTCAACTAACCGAGAGTCACATTTATATGGTTTTAATATTAGTGTGAAGTTTTGAAATTAAGTTAGATTACGTAACAAGTTTTAAAAATGGACTGTTCAATATCTGAAAGAGTAGTAACTGTAAACGTCTTATAATATTAACCGATTGAGATTGTGCACGGTCACCATAAGCTTTGACAAGATGCTACCTCAATGTGGATTGCGATTTCTACTAGACTCATATTGTTCAAATTTCAATTGCTGCTCTTACTAAATTTCGGAATGATCTATAATTGAATAACTTCTTCGGACTCGGATTCCAGAAATAGTATCTGCTCGAACAATTATTGCTCCCGGCGGCTCATGATATTTAGTAAATTTTGAAAATGTTTCTAGGCCCTTAGGCTCAAAGCTAGGTAGAAATTTATGATAACCTTTCCAAAACAAGCAGTGATTCTTTCGCTTTTAATATTCAAGCTTTTATAACATAGCTAAGTCTTTTCCTTCATAATATTTGTAATAACTTATAAGCTATAACTATTAGGTTACATCATGTCTTTTCTAGCAAAAAAATTAGCCTCAGTGCTTTTGACTCTATATCCAAATATAGTTGTGAGAGCTAAACTCAGCGCTTTAGATCCTCAATTTTTTCTACAACGGAAAGACCAGGTCAAGAAGGGTAATAAGATTGGAAGCAAAATTTCGCTCAGTCTCAGAGCAACCTCTGACTCTTCAGATTGTCATTCATCAGATTTGAATCCTACAGTAGTAGAGCCTGCGATCTCCAGTGTCAAGTCTGATAGTAAAAGTTCTCAACTATTACTAAAATCCAAGTCTACATTTGACTGGCTCAATAAACCAACGCCAATAGATTCTTTATCAGGAGCAGCAGTAGCAACAAGTCACTCTCCAAGTTCAACACCACCACCTCCATTTCCAAAGAAGATCACCAAAGAACTTCTCAATCAATATTTAAACAGTGAAACGCAACCACTTAACCATTTACAGCCTTTTTATGTAGCTACAGTTAAACGACTCCTATATCTACAAGGAATTCATGGTAAAGAGAATGTCAAACTTTCTTTTATCATTTTAGATTGGGATGAAACTCTACATTCATTGTGTTTAAAAGGAGAAAGTAGTTCGGATAAACTTGTTAGTGATATTTTACTTAAAGTTATGACTGAAAGAAAAGTGACTAAGACAACTACTAGTACCTCGAATGGAAAACAGATGAATCAGAGGGATATTATTATTGTACCATTTCCAATTATTATCACTTGTCATGGGAATTACCTAAATATGATGTTTGGCAGTGTTTTAGAGAGGCAAAAGATGTATAGAACGTTTGACTTAGTTATGGGTAAGCGAGAAGATACGAAAGTGTTAGCCGAGTTGGAATTAGATGGTACTAATGCTGACAAAGGATGTTATCAAGTGGTAAATAAAGGCGAAGCTATTAAGAACATTGATAACAATCTAAATTGCACTAATGGTTATTCAGCATCTTCTTATACACTACCTGAATTAATAGATAAATTAAAAGAAGATGAAGTTATTCCAAGCAATATAATTGGTGATCGTCTCAGGGCGTATGATTCTGAGGACAGGTCCCTCTCAATCGGCACCTCTTGGAACAACAACTTAAGAAACTTATCCCAATGGTTTAATTGGAAAAGTTTAAGTACTACAGGTAAAACATTATACACTCCTGAAAAATTGAGATTTGAATTAGTCCCAGAAATAAGGCAGGTGAATAGTCTAAACGATAGAACAGCTACTACCACTGGAAAGTCTCAAAGCTCCTTCTCTCGATTAAGTCAGATCCCCTTTATCTCAATTGATCGTGATATTTGGTTCGGATATTTTTTGACGGTCTCAGGGCCAGAAGGTAACAAATTTCATCAAAATAACTCTTTCGAAATAGCTCAATCTTTAGCTTTTAAGAGAGAGATGTACAAAAAAAGTTTTCATGGACTGGTGGAGGTATTGAAGAGACTAAGTCCTGGAATTTCAATTTCAGAGCTTTCTTCATTCATCTGGGATATAGTTTCTATTGGTGATAATCTCAGAGATCATTCAGCACTAGCAGGTATATTGCAATTAGCAATAGAAGAAGTATTTTTTAGTGATGGTGTGGACGTTAAAAATATAGCTAGTTTGGGTTCAGAGAAATATGGTGAATTATTTTCAGGTGATAGGAGTAAGACTAAGCGTGACTCAAAAACAGCCACTAGTAATTCAGAGGCTGAACAATTTAATGATATTTCTTATCGTTATGAGAAGAATCTAAGTGTACTTATTGAAACTGATATTGTGAAGAATTTGAGAAAATTGGATAGAGGAGGAAATTCTACTCATAAGCCAGCTATCAAATCTTACTACATAAAACATGATCAGGTTCTGATGGATCATTATCAGGGGGAACAGTTTGAGAGTCATTTGAAGAAATTGTTGAAGGATATAGACGTAATAATGGAGTGTGCTGGTAGTATGTTTGTGCAACGGAATGAGGGGTGTTGGTGAGATTCAGTGTGAGTGAGTGTCAGAGGTGAAAATTTTTACTAGCTTTCATTTGATGTAATACAAGAACTTATGAGACAGTAGTTATGTAGTATTGTGGTTTTGAAAAAGGTGACTTGAGATTAGGGAGCTGTTACTATTTTGAACGCAGTAACGTAGCTTCAAAATTAAATAGAGTTGTAATAGTAGAGCTTTTTCTAAGACTGTACTAGCAGTAAGGACGAGTTTGAATTTAATTTTTGAGTTTTGAGTTTAAATGAAATTTTTTTATTTTGATGCATTAGATAAACTAAGTCACTAACAAAGTTTCATACTACTAACTAGAATAAATAATTAAGATTGAATGCATGACTGATCGGTATGTAGTTGTGACGATTGACAGTCAGTGGCTCTTTACTAGTGGTTTATAAGATCAGTCCTATGAACCACATAGGCCAGCCGACCTAAGATTATTTTGATCTTTTTGAAAGAAGCAAAAAAAAAAATCGTTCCTAGACACAATTTCTATTAAATTACGATTGAGTATTGAATATAATAAGATGCTTATTTGAATTTTCATGTGCTGTTCAGATTCTTGTAAACTACTACCGGTTTCCGCCCCTCAAGTTATACAACACTATCTAGGTAACTGTCCGTGCTTCGACGTACAAAGGGCGAATATAGAGATGGAAAAACAGAATCTGATAGAAAACTCAGGAAGAGGACTAACTGCAAGGAAGAAATTTAATCTACTGCTAACATATATACGTACTGCGTTGGGCCAGAAAGGGCATATTCCAGCAGCGGAAGACACTAGTAAAGAATGGACTGTATCTATTTCGGGCGATTTTGATCCATTAAATAACGATGATCTCAGTACACATAATCCACCACCGTCGTCCAACAAACCGTCCAACAAATCTCAAGCAACATCTAGTGATCCTCCAGTGTCGTCTAATCAGACGAATAATCAATCTCAAACTTCTTCAACAAATACAACTCAATCTAATCCACCAACAACAACTCACGCAACTCTAAATCATTATCATTGTTACACTTATGGTCAACACCCACAAACTACAGTGCTGAACTCGAACGAAAGAAACACAGCACATATAAGGTGGGAGCCATAAATGACCTGAGTGAGACTAAGGGAGTTGGTATATAAACCAAGCAATATGCTCGCAGGAGTACTCATAAATGCGCCGCTCCCTAATCTATTAGTTCAGACGGTCCTGGTAGGTAAAAGTATAGCCTACTAGGTAGAACGGAGGATGGAAGGGTAAAGTTGGAAGTAAAGGCTAGGGTGAGATAGAGGTGGAAAGGACATGCAACTAATAGACTCAGTCCTGCCGCATGCGAATTCAATAATTTAAATGCAGGGAAGTTGTAGTAGCGCGACGTGAAGAGAGTTGTTGTTGAAGCTAAGAGATTGTTGTTAATAGACGATAACACCGCCTCGTGCCTCGCCGGACGAACTGTTGTTTGTTCCCGGCTCGTGCCTCGCCGGATAATCTGCTATTTAAGGACGATCGTCACAAAAAAAAAAAAAAACTTTCTAATTTATGATCTCCTTAAAAAAAGTTACAGTATATGATTTTTTGTCTTGAATAGTAAAG
>JACKZZ010002198.1_pt1 | contig 33661 bp, 21 predicted proteins | sample 8027871 | NCBI WGS metagenome assembly JACKZZ01 (sample SAMN15724774, study PRJNA655200) | protist metagenome | isolation source: fluorescence activated cell sorting (FACS) single amplified genomes of... | place: USA: West Boothbay Harbor, Gulf of Maine | collected 2000-07-19
TGCTGAGGCACCCGTTGCAGTATGTCAAGCGGTAACAGTTACTTTAGATGCTATGGGAATGGGATCATTAGTTGCTTCTGATTTAGATGGCGGTTCTACTGATAACTGTGGAGTTGATTCATTCGTAGCATCACAGACAACATTTGGTTGTTCAGATGTAGGAGATGTAACCGTAGTGTTAGAGGTATACGATGTAGCTGGAAACATGACTTCATGTGAAGCTACGGTAACCGTAGTTGACGAAACGGCACCAGTAATAGAATGTATTGGAGCTCAATTAAGTTCAGTTGGAGGAACCAGCGGAGCAGGAGAGCCTATTAGTGTTTCATTACCTGATGTTGTTAGTGTACTAACAGTAACAGATGATCAAGAAATTTTAGATTTAAACTTAGATTTAAACATTAACCATACTTGGACAGGCGATTTAACAATCACCTTAGAATCACCAGCAGGAACAGTTGTAACTGTTTTTGATGATGGATGTTCTTCCGATGATTTAATGACAATGTTGGATGACGAATCTGCGAACGCTTTTGACTGTAATGGTCAAGGAGGATTCCCAGATGCTGACTATATGCCATCTAACCCACTATCTGCTTTTGACGGAGAGATGTCAATGGGAGATTGGACATTAACAATTAATGATGCATTTGGTGGTGATGATGGAAACTTAAACTCTTGGGGTATAACAGCGGCAATAGAGCCAATAGCTGCACCTCCATATGAGGTTGATTTAAATGCAGACGGTACCGTTACTATTCTAATGGAAGATTTAATTGATAGTGTTGATGAAGCTTGTAGTTATACGGTAACTTTAGGAGGAGACGGCGCTGGCGCATGTGATTTTGAAAATCCAAATGATTTTACTTTTGAGAATGGATATAACTGTTCATCAGCAACAGCATTCCAAACAGCAAACGATCTTGATGTTGCTGCAGGAGGAGATTTCACATTAAATCAAATTACAGCAAGTATTTTTGCTAATGGAGGAATTGCTTCAGTAGATGTTATATATTATGATAACAATGCTGGATTACCAGGAACTGAAATAGGATCTGAATTAGGATTAACACCTTCTTCACAAGCTGTAATTGGAAATAACTTTGGTATTGATGTTAACGAAATCGTATTGGATTTAACACCAGTAGTATTTACAGAAGGTAAATACTGGGTTGAGTTATCAGTAACAGATACTGGAGGAACAGGAACTGTATTTTGGGTAATAACGTCTTCAACTTCAATGGGAGATCCAGTAGCAAACTTTAATGCCGGATGGGGTAATCCTGACGCAACTCATGATGGAGTTGTAACTTTCTCAGGAGAATGTTCAGGTGTTGGCTCAGACGGCGGAGCAACAGAAATCGTATTAGATTGTTCTAACTTAGGAGAGAACGTTATCGATGTTGTCGTAACTGATGCATCTGGAAACTCTACTAGTTGTCAAGCAACAGTAGTTGTTAGCGATGTAACTGCACCAGTATTAGTATGTGGACCTAGCGAAGATGTTACTACGGTAACTGTTGATTTTGAAGGATCTTCTGTACCAGAAGGTTGGTCAGTATCAAACACATCTGGAGATTACGATTGGTCATTTGGAGCCTCAGGTGCTATAAATGCCGGAGGAACTGTTCCATTTGCAAGTAACGCAGCAATTTTCGATGACGATGATGCTGGAAATGGAAATGTAAACAATGCATCACTATTAACCCCAGTATGGGATATGAGTGGTACCTCATCAGTAACGATGTCTTACGACTATAGCTTTAACGAGTTAGGAGCTGGAGAGACTTTAGCGGTAGATGTATATGATGGCGCTGCATGGCAAAATGTAGTTCTGTATGATGTGTCTGTATTAACTCCAGAGAATTCAGGAGTAATTGACGGATCTGCATTAGCAAACGCTGACTTCCAAGTACGTTTTACATATGACGATGCTGGATCATGGGGATGGAATGCTGGAGTAGATAACTTCCAGATTGATTTCGCTCTTCCACCAGCAAATCCAGATGTAGTAACTGTAGAGTTAGGAGAAGACGGTATGGCAGAATTAGATGCTATGGATTTCTTATCTGAAGCTTATGATGCTTGTGGTATCGATGTATTGATTGCAGATTTAGAGATGGTAAGTTGTGATGATATCGGAACTCCAATCGAGGTAACGGTATTCGCTACGGATGCTAGTGGAAACATTGCAAGTTGTTCAGTCGAGGTTGTAGTTGTAGATACTATGGCACCAGTACTTACTTGTCCAGAAGATGTTTCGGTAATGGTAGATCCTGATGGGACTCATACTGTAGCTGATTACATAGGATCAGGTGAGGCGACTGCTACAGATAACTGTACAGATCCAGTAAGTGACTTCACACAGGATCCTGCAGCAGGAACTGTTTTAGGAGTAGGCGAATGGGTAGTTACATTTACAGCTACTGATGAGTACGGAAACGTATCTACTTGTGAGATGAACTTAGATTTAACACTCTTAGGGAATGAAGACAACGAGTTAAGTAGTGCAATTGCATTATATCCTAACCCAGCTGGAGAGCAGGTGACTATATCAAACAGTTCTAATATTGCATTAGAGACTGCTATGATCTACGATCTTAACGGGAAACTGGTATCACAGATCAACTTGCAGGATATGCAAAGTGAGCGAGTGATCGATGTATCTTCTTATGCAACTGGAGTGTACATGGTACAGATTACAGGAGAGCAATCAAGCGTTGTAAAACGAATGATCAAAGAGTAGGTTTTAAATAACCCACTTAAACAAATACAAAATCCCTTCCTTAATTGGAAGGGATTTTTTTTGTAAATAAGATTTAAGTTGATCCCACAGAAGTTGACTGATTCTAAGAGAAACACTAGAAAAAAAAAAGCCTGTCAATAACAGGCTCTTTGTATAAATAAGAAAACTTGTGTTAGCTATTCATGGAGATTAAAAATTCTTCATTATTACGGGTGTTTTTAATTCTATCATTAATAAATTCCATCGCTTCGACAGGATTCATATCAGCTAGGTATTTACGCAATACCCACATACGTTGTATGACATTTTCTCCAAGTAACAAATCGTCTCTTCTTGTACTCGAAGAGGTAAGATCTATAGCTGGGAATATTCTTCTATTCGATATTTTTCTATCCAATTGAAGTTCCATGTTACCAGTTCCTTTAAATTCTTCAAAAATTACTTCATCCATTTTAGAGCCGGTTTCAGTAAGCGCTGTAGCAATAATACTCAGAGATCCCCCTCCTTCAATATTACGTGCGGCTCCAAAAAATCGTTTTGGCTTATGAAGCGCATTTGCATCTACACCACCACTTAGTATTTTACCACTAGCAGGTTGAACGGTATTATAGGCTCTTGCAAGACGTGTTATGGAGTCCAGTAATATAACAACATCATGTCCACACTCTACTAAACGTTTTGCTTTCTCTAAAACAAGGTTAGCAATTCGAACATGTTCTGTAGCTTCTTTATCAAAGGTAGAAGCCACAACTTCTCCTCGAACATTACGTTGCATGTCGGTTACCTCTTCTGGACGCTCATCGATTAGAAGTATGATTTGGTATACTTCAGGATGATTCGCTGCGATTGCGTTAGCTACGTCTTTTAATAACATAGTCTTACCAGTTTTTGGTTGTGAAACAATCATTCCACGTTGTCCTTTTCCTATGGGAGCAAACATATCAATAATCCTTGTTGATATACTAGATTGTCTGTCAGCAAGATTAAATTTTTCTTGAGGGAATAAAGGTGTTAAATGTTCAAAAGCAACTCGATCTCTAACAACATTTGGACTTTGACCATTTATCTTATTGACTTTAATAAGTGGGAAATATTTTTCCCCTTCTTTTGGAGGTCTTACTTGTCCTAAAACCGTATCTCCAGTTTTCAAGCCAAATAATCTAATTTGAGATTGAGATACGTATATGTCGTCAGGTGAAGATAAATAATTGTAATCACTAGATCGCAAAAATCCATAACCATCTTGCATGATATCAAGTACTCCCTCACTTTCTATAATTCCATCAAATTCAAATTCTGGTTGACGATACCTATTTCGAGTATCTTTATTACCATCTTTACTCCTATTTTGGTTGGGATTGTTATGCTCTTTTTTATTATTTTGATTATTCTGCCTAGGTTTTTGATCATTTTTTTGACGCTTATCTTCAGCGTTTTTATGATTGTGTTGAGGCTGCCTAGGTTTTTGCTCGTTTTTTTGATTAGTAGTTTCTTCTCCAGACTTGTTTTGCTGTGAACTACTTTTTTGAGCTTGAGGATTTTGACCTCTATTGTCTTCTCGTTTTGTACGTGGCCTAGTTTCTCTTTTTTGAGTTGATCTAGGTCGTTGTTCTTGAGTTTTACTAGAGACTTCTTTCGTTTCTTTTGCAACGCTATCTGATGCAGAAGATTCAGCTAATACGGCTTTTACAGCTTGCGGGTTTGCTGCTTGATGATCTAATATTTTATATACTAAATCTAATTTTTTTAAGCTACGATATTTAGGAACACCTGAAGCTTTAGCAATTTCCTGTAATTCAGGTAATTTTTTTGCTTTTAATTCTGAAATTTCAAACATTTAAAATTTTTATGATTTTTTATTGATACTAATATGTAATTGTTGAAGTAGATTTTTTTGAAAAAATATATGAAGACTAAGTAACCGCAACTGAAATGGTTACGTTTTGATATTGCAATTATACAACAATAATTTAGTAATTGGGTTTATTTTTTATAAAAAGATAATGTATTTTTGTAGCTTGAAAATAAAATAATATAATGTTACAAAGGATTCAAACCATCTATTTGACTATATCGGCAGCACTTTTAGGAGTGCTTTACCTATGGTTTCCTATTATTGTTTCTGAAGAGGGAACAGTTGTAGTTCGAAATGATGAGCCTATCATGTTAGGATTAATTTTTGGATCTATTTTACTTGTATTTATTTCAATCTTTAGCTACAAAAAACGAAAATCACAGTTTGTGATCAATCGTTTAAACATCATATTAAATTTTTTTTTACTGGGAGTTTTCGTGTATCGATCACTAACGTTATCCGGAGAAACATTAGTTTCTGAGAAGGGTATTGGAGTTTTTCTTCCTATCATTTCTATCGTTTTTTTAGTCATGGCCAATAAGGCCATTAAAAAGGATGAAGACCTCGTAAAATCTGTAGATCGATTGCGCTAAACCACAAATCTTAGTATATTAGTGCGAAACCCTAAAAGAATGCCATCTTTTAGGGTTTTTTTGTGCTTGATTGTTTAATCTTAAAATGATTCTACTATATTTAACGATTATTAAAAAACCATTATGAAAAACAGTACCCTAATTTCACTATCTTTTTTTCTGATTACTTTTCTTAGTTCCGCACAGGGGATTTCTGATCAAATAAATAATCAGCTCGCAGCACTTGTAGCCAATAATGAACTTTTATTAGAAGACATTCAATGGGAGCTTTCTAGTGATCATATTAGTCGTACTAGTGGAGTTCATCATATATATTACAGTCAGATATTTAACGATATTGAAGTTTTTGGATCTCAATCCAGTCTTCACATCTTAGAGGATGGAACCGTACTATCTGCTACTAATAATTTTATTTTTAAAATTACTGCTAAGTTGAAAAATTCAATAAATACCAGTTTAACAGCTGTTGAAGCCATTCAATCTGCTGCTAACCAACTCCAATACTCCATTACAAATGAGCTTTTCGTGTTAGAAAGTTTTGCCGGTGTGAGTCAAAGACAAATTATTAGTAATGGGGGGATGTCTTTAAGTCCAATCCCAGCAAAATTAATGTATCAACTGGTGGACGATCAATTAAAACTAGTTTGGGATTTATCCATACAAGAAAAAAGTCAAAAAAATTGGTGGAATATTCGTGTAGATGCTACTACCGGAAACATTATAGATAAAAATAATTATTTATTAAGTTGTGGTTTTGATCATCAACATGAGGAATCCTTAAATTATAACAAAAACCTTTATAATGTTTTAGATTATAAGAACTCTGATTTAGTTACTATGGCTAACTGTGATGAATGTTACGAAGTATTCGCTATGCCCATTGAAAGCCCATACTATGGAGAACGAACCATAGAAGTACAACCTGCTTATTTAACAGCTTCACCTTATGGATGGCACGATGTAGATGGGATCACTGGTGCAGATTTTACAGTGACAAAAGGAAATAATGTTGATGCCTATGAGGATGGAGACAATATTGGATATCAACCAGATGGAAATGGACAATTAGATTTTTCGGGATACCCTTTCGATCCCATTTATTCAAATACAAATCAGTATGAAGATGCGGCGATCACTAATTTATTTTATTGGAATAATATTATTCATGATTTAGTGTATGTTTATGGATTTGATGAAGAAGCTGGTAATTTTCAAGAAAACAATTATGGGAATGGTGGTTCTGAAAGTGATTCAGTGAACGCAGAGGCTCAAGACGGATCAGGTACTTGTAATGCAAATTTTGGCACACCGCCTGACGGTAGCAATCCAACCATGCAAATGTATGTTTGTAATGATAAAGACGGTGATTTTGACAATCTAGTAATTGTCCACGAATACGGTCATGGTATTTCCAATCGACTCACAGGTGGTCCAACAAATACTGGTTGTCTCAATAATAATGAACAAATGGGAGAAGGCTGGAGTGACTACTATGGTGTTTTAATGACTATCAAGCCAGGAGATTCGGGAACAGACGCTCGAGGTATTGGTACTTATTTATTTGGACAAGGTGCAGGTGCGGATGGAATTCGCCCTTATCCTTACAGTACCGATTTAACTATTAACCCACAAACTTATGATGATATTTGTAATCTAGCCATTCCTCATGGAGTTGGTTCCGTTTGGGCTACTGCTCTTTGGGAAGTAACTTGGGCATTAATTGATGATTACGGTTTTGATACCGACTTTTATAATTTTACTGGAGATATTGATCAAGATGCCGGAAATATTCAAGCATTTGCTTTGGTAACAGAGGGAATGAAATTACAACCTTGTAATCCGAGTTTTATTGATGGAAGAGATGCTATAATTGCAGCAGATTTAGCAATTTACGGAGGAGCTAATGAATGCTTGTTATGGGAGGCATTTGCTAAAAGAGGACTTGGATTTAGTGCTGATGCTGGAAGTTCTGGTTCTACTTGCGATGGTACCCCAGCTTTTGATTCGCCAGTGCCCGCTATTAACACCGAAGAATCTATTTGTGAAGGTCAAGGCCTACAAATATTTGGAGGAGGAACTCCAATAGGTGGTGTTTACTCTGGGACAGGGGTTACAGATGATGGGAATGGTCTTAGCTATACTTTTGATCCTTCAATTGCAGGAGTTGGTTTTCATACCATTGCTTATGAAGTTACTTCGCAGTGTGCTAGTGGTTCAGTTACTGATACCATTGAAGTCACAGATAATCTTCCAGAAATTACTTGTCAAGATATTACTCTTGAGCTTGATGCCAACGGAGAAGTGGTGTTGGAGATACCTAACGTAGTTACCAATTTAGAAGCTGGAGCCCTGGTGATAGACCAGACTGGTGTTTTCGCTCCCATTGATATTACAACTTCAGGTACCGTGGTGAGTCTAGGAGACGATGAAGTTTCTGGTGCACAGCCCATTGAATTCTCCTTTAATTATTATGGATCTGACTATACAGATTTCTTTATTTCATCAAATGGCTTTATAACTTTTGACTCAAATTCGGCAAATGGTTGTTGTAGCGGAGGACTTATCCCAAGTTCTGGAGATGAAAATAACCTTATAGCCCTTGTTTGGGAAGATCTTGATCCTAGTGCTGGAGGAGTTATTAGATATGAAACTGTTGGTATTGCTCCTGATCGTATCTTGGTAATGGAATACGATAATGTTCCTTATTATGGTGTTGATGATCTTGTTAAAGTACAACTGCAATTACATGAGGAAACTAATAGAATTGAAATTCACAGCACTAATATACCAGCTAACGGAGATGCAACCCAAGGGGTTGAAAACTTAGATGGAACAGAGGGGATTGCAACTCCAGGACGAAACGCTCAATCTTGGAGCGCATCAGAAGATTACGTAGCGTTCTTTTATGAGCCAGGGGGACCAGCGGACAATTGTGGCTTATCAACGTCTATTGATTTGAGTCAAACCCTATTTACTTGTAGCGATTTAGGAGATAATACGATAACAATTATCTTGACTGATACAGATGGCAATGCTGCTACTTGTACATCAATAGTAACTATAACCGATCCGTTAGTAGTTTGTACTTTAGGAAATCAGGAGAATGAATTAGATAGTAGCATTCGTCTTTTTCCAAATCCTACCAATGGTCAGCTCACATTATTTAACGAAAATAATATGGATATTGAAACTATTACGATTTTTGACTTTAACGGGCGAATAATTCAAGAGCTAGTAGTAGAAGAATCCTCTGTAAATATTAATTTTTCAATAGCGAATATTGCTCAAGGAATTTACTTTGTGAAAATTAAAACCGGTGAAGCGAGTGTTGTAAAGAGAGTTTTAAAACAATAAAACCACTAAAATATTAAACTAAACCCGGTCTTTAAAGTCAGGGTTTTAGTTACGTTGAATTTCAATTACTTCCAGTTTTTGTATTTTATCTTTATGGATTTCGAAGCGTAACATTGTTCTTACTTGATGAAAACCGTGAATACCTGCAGCCCCAGGATTCATGTGTAGTAAACCTAGTTTTTTATCATTTATTACTTTTAAAATATGTGAATGACCTGTAATAAATAATTTAGGAGAATTGTTTTTTAATGATTCTCTTACACTTGGAGTATATTTTCCGGGATAGCCACCAATGTGTGTTATCCAAACATCTATTTCTTCGCAAAAAAATCGGTTGTGTAACGGAAACTCACTACGGATCAAGGCATTATCAATATTTCCATAAACAGCTCTTAACGGTTTTAGTTTTTTGATTTCATCGGTGACTTTTATATCTCCAATATCACCTGCGTGCCATACTTCATCTACTTGGTTGATGTATTTTAACATGGCCTTGTCTAGGTGACTGTGAGTGTCAGAAAGTAATAAAATCTTTTTCATTCAAATAAAAAAATTAGCATGGGTATAACAAAACCTAAAATTTCTCTTTTTGTATCTTTGGTTTTTCAAAAATACAAGATTCATTGCGATATTTTATAGAAATAGCATATTCAGGACAAAACTATCATGGTTGGCAAAACCAACCTAATTCAATTACCGTTCAAGAGGTTCTAGAAAATGCATTATCTACACTATTAAGAACTAAAATAAAGGTAATGGGAGCTGGTAGAACAGACGCTGGTGTTCACGCAAAACAATTATTTGCTCATTTTGATTATCAAAAAATTAATTCAGTCGATGATTTGATGTTTAAGTTAAACTCTTTTTTAGCTAATGATATATCTGTTCAGAATTTATTTCAAGTTAACGACGACATACATGCGCGTTTTAGTGCGTTAGAAAGAGAATATCACTATATAGTTTCATTAGAAAAAAATCCTTTTACGAAAGACTTTTCTTATCTAATTCATCAGAAACCAAATATTGATTTAATGAATCAGGCTGCAAATGAGCTATTGAACTATAAAGATTTTCAATGTTTTTCACGCTCCAACTCCGATGTAAAAACGTATTATTGTGATGTGAAAGTTGCAAGCTGGAAATCTTTAGGAAACCAGTTAGTATTTACCATTAAAGCAGATCGTTTTTTAAGGAATATGGTAAGAGCAATTGTTGGAACCCTATTAGACGTTGGTTTTGAAAAAACATCGCTGTCTGAATTTCATGAAATTATAAAAAGCAAAGATAGAAGTAAGGCAGGAACTTCTGCACCAGCAAAAGGCTTAGTATTGACTAAAGTGATTTATCCTGAGCAAATTAAAATGAATTAAAGAATACTACGTTAAAAAATGGCAGAATCAGGCAAGGCATTTAATTTAAATCTTTTTAAAAGACTATTAGGGTATGCAAACAATTATAAAGGAACATTTTTATATGTTGCCTTAGCCGCAGTTTTAATATCTGTCTTGGGAGTTTTACGCCCCTTGATTATGCAAAAAACAATTGACGAGTCCATAGTTCCAAAGGACATGGAAAACCTTGTTTTTTATATTAGTCTAATGGTTGGTGTTTTGATTTTGGAAGTTATCTTTATGTTGACTTTTATATTCTTCACGAATTGGCTAGGGCAAAATGTTATCAGGGATATTAGGGTAAAACTGTTTAAATTAATGCTTGGCTTTAAGCAAAAATATTACGATACAAGTGCGGTTGGGAGGTTAACAACTAGAGCAGTTAATGATATAGAAACAATTTCGAGTATTTTTAGTCAGGGACTGTTTGTGATAATTAGTGATCTACTTAAAATGGGAGTAATCATGGGCGTGATGTTCTACAAAAGTTGGCAGCTAACGCTTATTGTGTTTTCTATTTTACCAATTATATTATATGCTACCAGAGTATTTCAGAGAGCTATGAAATCTGCTTTTGAGGAAGTTAGAGCTCAAGTTGCCAATTTAAACTCCTTTGTTCAAGAACGAATTACTGGAATGAAAATCGTACAGATTTTTTCCCGTGAAAAAACAGAATATAAAGAGTTTAAAAAAATCAATGAAAAACATAAAAGAGCCTGGGTAAAAACAGTTTGGTATAACTCCATATTTTTTCCGATAGCCGAGATGGCCTCTTCTGTTTCAATTGGTTTAGTGGTCTGGTATGGCGGGTTAAATGCCGCCGAGGGTGGAATTATTACCCTAGGAGTTATAGTCGCCTTTATCGAATTGTCTCAAATGCTGTTTAGACCCCTCAGACAAATTGCTGATAAATTTAATACCCTACAAATGGGAATGGTTGCTGCACAGAGAGTTTTCGATGTTTTAGACACTAACTCTAAAATTGAGGATAAAGGAACTTTACTATTAGATAGAGCTGATGGATCGATAGAATTTAAGAAGGTTCGTTTTAGTTATATTGAAAATGAGGAAGTCATCAAAGGAATTTCTTTTACTGTAAATCAAGGGGAAACGGTCGCAATAGTTGGCGCAACAGGCGCTGGTAAATCGACTATTATTAATTTATTATCTCGTTTTTATGAAATTGATAGTGGAGAAATTTCCATAAATAATAAACTCATAAATAATTATACTTTAAAATCTTTGAGAAGTCATATAGCTGTTGTACTACAGGATGTTTTTTTATTTGCAGATTCTATTTTTAATAATATCACTCTTAACAATAAAAACATTTCTGAAGAACAAGTTATTGAGGCTGCTAAAGAAATAGGTGTACATAAATTTATTAACGAATTGCCTAATAATTATCATTACAACGTAAAGGAAAGAGGTGTTATGTTATCTTCAGGTCAACGACAATTACTGGCTTTTTTGAGAGCTTACTTAAGTAGTCCGAGTATTTTAGTTTTAGATGAAGCTACTTCCTCTGTAGATTCTTACTCCGAAGAAATGATACAAATTGCTACCGATAAAATTACAAAAGGGAGAACTTCAATTATTATCGCTCATCGTCTTGCTACCATCAAAAAAGCAGATAAAATTATTGTTATGGAAGCAGGAAAAATAGTTGAAATTGGTTCTCACTACGATTTGATTAAGAAAGAAAAAGGATATTATAAAAATCTTTACGAAGTTCAATTTTTAAAGGAGCAAACTGTTTAATTATACTAAGTCGTCTTCCAAAAGTTCATTTAAATTTTCCATGTCGTCAAATAAAATAAAGTTACCATCTTTAATATATGATATTTGTCCGTTTTCTTCCGACACTGTTATGCAAACTGCATCTGTTTTTTCCGAAATACTTATCGCTGCTCTGTGTCGCAAGCCAAAACGCTGAGGTATTTCATGATCGTTTGTTACAGGAAGCACCACTCTAGTTGCGGTAATAACTCCTTCCTCTATGATTGTTGCTCCATCATGCAGTGGACTATTTTTATAAAATATACTTTCAATAATAGCCTGATTAATTTCAATAAACATTTCGTCGCCAGTACTTTTTACAAAATCTAAACTATTATTTCGTTTAAATACTAGTAGTGCCCCTGTATTAGATTTACTTAATTTTTTACAAGCGAGCGTTACTGCTTCAATGGAAGATTCTAATTTGCTGTCTGAGGTCGATCTAAACTGCTTTAATATTTTCTTTCTGGCACTAAAATTAGTAGATCCTAACATTAATAAGAAACGTCTTATCTCTTGTTGAAAAACCACCACCAGAGCCACCATTCCAACTCCAAGAAATCCACCAAGTATCTTGCTAAACATCTCCATCTCTAAAAGCTCTGTTATTTTCCAAATGGCATATACAATTACAATACCAAGAAAAATATTGATAGCAACGGTTCCTTTTATTAATTTGTATATATAGTACAACAGAAACGCAACTAGTACGATATCTATCATGTCTATAATTCTAATATCAAATAATTCCAATGAGTTTGAGCTTTTTGTAAAAGTACTTTTTATTAATGAAACTTCAAATTTTGAAGAAGATTAATCGTTTCAAACGCTTCCTTAACATCATGAACTCTTAGAATAGAAACCCCTTTTTGAATTGCAATTGCATGGAGTGCTGTGGTGCCGTTTAATGATTCTGTTGCGGAGATATTTAATGTTTTTTGAATCATTGATTTTCTTGAAATACCAATTAAAATTGGAGTGTTTAAAAATGAAAACAGTTCTAAATCATCAAATAATTCGAAGTTCTGATCTAGTTTTTTTGAAAAACCGAATCCAGGATCTACAATGATATCGTTAATTCCCAATGCGCGTGCTTTTGCAATTCTTTCAGAGAAAAAATAAAGAATATCATTAGTTAAATTTTCGTAATTTGTATTTAGCATCATAGTTTCAGGAGTGCCTCTCATATGCATCATCACAAGGGGCACTTGATAATTTGCAATAACCTCCAACATTTGAGGATCTAATAAACCTGCTGAAATATCGTTAATCATACAAGCTCCGTTTTCAATACACGTTTTTGCTATTTTACTCCTAAACGTGTCTATAGATAAATTGACATTTGGAAATTCTTTAATTAATGTTTTAACTGCCGGAAGGACACGATTAAGTTCATCAGCTTCGGAAACAAAATTTGCCCCAGGTCTTGAGCTATATCCACCTAGGTCAAGAAAGGTTGCACCTTCTTTTAACATTTTTTCAGCTTGATAAATAATTTCTTTTTCGGAACCTAATTTTCCTCCATCATAAAATGAATCAGGAGTTAAATTTAAAATACCCATTACTTTGGGTGTTAATAAATCGATAAGTTTTCCTTTACAATTAATTGTTTTCAATTTTTTAAATTGATTTATTTAAGCGAAATTTACGGAAAATCTTACAATACTGATGATAGATACTTCAAAACAATACAATAATATTATAGAAACTTGTAGAGCCTTGTTTATCAATAAAATGAAAGATTATGGAAGCGCATGGAGAATACTACGATTACCTTCCTTAACCGATCAGATATTTATAAAAACACAGCGAATAAGAGGATTGCAACAAAATGAAGTTCAAAAAGTAGATGAAGGTCAGGTGAGTGAATTTATTGGAATTATCAATTATTCAATAATGGCATTGATACAACTGGAGAGGGGAGTTGTAGAACAGCCCGATTTAAATATTGACGAATCTATTATTGAGTACAATAAAAATGTTGAAATAGCTAAGAAATTAATGATGGACAAAAATCATGATTATGGTGAGGCTTGGAGAGATATGAGAGTAAGTTCATTAACTGATTTAATTTTACAAAAATTATTAAGAGTCAAACAAATTGAGGATAATAAAGGAAAAACCCTCGTTTCGGAAGGTATTGATGCCAACTATCAAGATATGATCAATTATGCAATTTTTGCATTAATTCTTTTAGAGAAATAAAAAAATAGATTTCTGATATGAAACAAATTACAAATATTTCAAGAATTTTAGTTGGTGCATTATTTATTATTAGTGGGTTAATTAAACTGAATGATCCGGTTGGTTTCTCATTCAAGCTAAAGGATTATTTTGCACCGGATGTTTTAAATATAGAATTCTTTTCACCTTTTGCACTAATGATCGCCCTTTTTGTAGTCATTTTTGAAGTGTTGATTGGAGTCATGTTATTAATTGGATATGCGAAAAAGTTTACCATTTGGAGTTCTTTATTAATGATTGTGTTTTTTACATTTTTAACTTTTTATTCTGCTTATTTTAATAAAGTTACTGATTGTGGTTGTTTTGGAGATGCCATAAAATTAACTCCCTGGGAATCATTTTCTAAAGACATCGTTTTATTGGTTCTTTTGTTAGTAATCTATTTTGGAAGAAATTACTTACAACCATTATTTTCAAAAAGTATTCAAAAAATAATAGTGTATTCAACCTTTATTGCATGTCTAGCTTTTGGATACTATGTCTTGCAGCATTTACCCTTAGTAGATTTCAGACCCTATAAAATTGGTACCAATATCAATGAAGGGATGTCCTATCCTGAAGATGCTGCGCAACCAATTTTTGAATATCGTTGGACGTTCACCCACAACGGCGCAGAGAAAGTTGTGATTACAAATGGAGATTTTCCAAAAGAAGAGGGAGATTACGTAGTGGAAACCATAATGATTCAAGAGGGATACGAGCCTCCTATCCATGATTTTACTATGGAGCGAAATGGAACTGATTTTACTTCAGTTTTCTTAGAGGAAGAAAAACTTATTGTTGTGGTAGTCTATAGTGTAGCTAATTCCGAGTCAAATGGTTTTGTAAATATTAAAAAAGCAACCGATAAAGCAATTAAAAATAATTTTAAAGTAATTGGATTGTCGTCATCTAGTCTTGAAGTGACAGAAGAATTTAAAAGACAAAATGATTTAAATTTCGACTTTTATTTTTGTGATGAAACCGCATTAAAGACGGTAGTACGAAGTAACCCATCTTTGATTTCGTTGCGCAAGGGAACCATTATTCAAAAATTACATTGGAATGATTCTTCGAAATTATTAGTAGCAAATAAAAAATAGTGATTATTTATATACTTCAAAAAATAGGATACGCTATTCTTACTCTTTTTGGAGTTGTAACTGTCATTTTTTTATTGTTTAATATTTTACCTGGTGATCCAGCAAGAATGATGTTGGGTCAAAATGAAACTGCCGAACAAGTTGCAATTGTCAAAAAAAAATATGGTTTCGATCAACCTTTGGTGAAGCAATACACCTATTATATTAACGATTTATCACCGTTATCTTTCCACAGTATGGATGAAGTTGATTATACTTTTTTTTCAAAAAATAAATATACAGGATTTTCTTTATTTTCAGTCTTAAATACCAATGTGGTACTAAAGACCCCTTACCTTAGAGAGTCTTTTCAAAAAAACGGTAAATTAGTAAGTTCGGTTATTGCTGAAACATTACCCAATACCTTTATACTCGCAATTTCATCCATAACAATTGCAATGGTGTTGGGAGTTTTTTTAGGAATTGTATCAGCAATGAATAAAGATCATTGGATTGATAAAATAATACAATTAATAAGCACATTTGGTATGAGTGTTCCTTCTTTTTTTAGCGCTATTTTGTTCGCTTGGATATTTGGTTTTTTACTCTATGAGTATACAGGTTTAAATATGACAGGTAGTCTTTACGAAGTTGATGATTTTGGAGATGGCAAATACATTCAATGGAAAAATTTAATTCTACCTGCACTTGTTTTGGGAATTAGGCCTTTGGCCGTTGTGAGCCAATTAATGCGAAATTCTTTATTGGAGGTATTGAGTTTAGATTATATTAGAACTGCCAGAGCGAAGGGGTTAAGCGAATTTTCTATCATAAGAAAACATGCATTAAAAAACGCTATGAATCCAGTAATTACTGCCATTTCAGGTTGGTTTGCTTCGATGTTGGCAGGAGCTGTTTTTGTAGAATTTATATTTGGCTGGAATGGCTTGGGAAAGGAAATTGTTGATGCTCTTAATACCTTAGACCTACCTGTAATTATGGGTGCGGTCATAGTAATAGCATCATTATTTATAATTATTAATATTTTTGTAGACTTGATCTACAGTTGGTTAGATCCAAAAATTAGAACTTAAAAAATGAGAAAAAATATAGTAGCAGGAAATTGGAAAATGAATAATGATTTGGCAGCGACCAAAACATTAATTTCAGAATTAATCGAGTTGAAAAAGACTTCAAATTCCGAGATAATGATTGCTCCCACTTTTGTAAATCTTCTGGAAGCCTCTAAGCTTTTAAAAGAAACATCAATTAAAGTAGTTTCTCAAAATATGCATTATGCAGAAAGTGGTGCTTTTACAGGCGAAATATCAGCAAAAATGTTGAAAGCCGTTGGTGTAAATACTGTTATTTTAGGACATAGTGAACGAAGAGAATATTTTAATGAAGATGACTTAATTTTAAAAGAAAAAGTAGATAAAGCATTACAAGAATCTATGGAAGTAATTTTTTGTTTTGGAGAACAGTTAGACGACAGAAATAGCGAAAATCATTTTAAGGTTGTTGAAAGTCAAATTAAAAATGCGCTTTTTCATTTGCCGTCTTCAAGTTGGAAATCAGTTATTCTTGCCTATGAACCAGTTTGGGCCATTGGGACAGGACTAACTGCGAGCCCAGAGCAAGCACAAGAAATGCATGCATATATTCGTAAATTAGTCGCTGAACATTATAACACTTCAATCTCAGAGGATGTTTCTATTCTTTATGGAGGAAGTGTTAAGCCTGAAAATGCTGAGGAAATATTTGGTAATTTGGATGTAGATGGAGGTCTTATAGGTGGTGCAGCTCTAGATGCTAAAAGTTTTGTGGCCATTATTAATTCTTTTTAAGTGATATCTCAAGACTACTTAGAGTATAGTTTTTTAGTAAAGCCACTCTCTTTAGGGAATGAAATTTTAATAGCCGAATTAGGATATGTTGGTTTTGAAAGTTTTGTGGAGGATTATCAAGGTTTAAAAGCATATATTCAAAAAAAAGAGTGGAATGAAAATATTTTGGAGGAAATTCAAATATTAAATTCTAACGAATTTAAAATCACTTATTCTTTTAAAGAAATTGAACAAGTAAATTGGAATGAAGCTTGGGAGAAAAATTTTCATCCAATCGAAGTAGATAAAAAATGTGTCGTTCGAGCTCCTTTTCATCCAAAAGCAAATGTTGATTATGAGATTGTAATTGAGCCTAAAATGTCTTTTGGAACTGGGCATCATGAAACTACTTATATGATGCTTCAGCATATATTAGAAACTGACTTCTCCAAAAAAACAGTTTTAGATATGGGCTGCGGCACGGCAGTTCTTGCAATATTAGCTGAATTTCGAGGGGCTTCTAAAATTGATGCTATCGATATTGATTCTTGGTGTTATAAAAATTCTTTAGAAAATATTGAAAGGAATAATTGTAAAAATATTAAAATGTTTTTAGGTGATGTTTCATTATTAGAGAATAAAAAATACCAAATTATAATTGCTAATATCAACAGAAATATTCTACTAAAAGATATGGAGTCTTATTGTTCTATTTTGGAAAATGGAGGCCGATTATTTTTAAGCGGCTTTTACAATGAAGATTTAAATTTAATCAAAGCAACATGTACTAAACTTAATTTAACATTCGTTGATAAAAAAGAACGTAATAACTGGGTTGCAGCAATATTTAAAAAATAAAATTTCTAATCCCTATGACAACTAAAGAACAAATAAAAGAAGATACAGACCTAGCCGAAATAAAAGTTAATGAACATCAAATAGTTTTGTTTAACGATGATGTGAATACTTTTGATCACGTAGTAGAAACTTTAATACGTGTTTGTGGTCATACGCTAGAACAAGCTGAACAGTGTTCTATTATAGTTCATTACAAGGGAAAATGTACGGTTAAAACAGGTTCTTATGAGGAATTAAAACCACGTTGCACTCAATTATTACAAGCAGATTTAAGCGCTGAAATCGTATAACCTTATCGTTTTATTTTTTTAGTATAAGTTAGATTATCAACAATATATTTTTATATTTGCAGCCCATTAAGGGCCACGTGGCGCAACTGAATAGCGCACCTGATTACGGCTCAGGAGGTTGCAAGTTTGAATCTTGCCGTGGTCACCACAAAAAAAAGCAAACATTTCTGTTTGCTTTTTTTATTCAATCCAATGCTTTTTTTGTTACCCATAAACGATATCCAAATAAGGCCATTTGCCATTTTTTTGCTTTCGATAAATCCAATCGTTGTTTTGTGAAACTTGGAAGAATTGTTTTATTAATTTTCGCGAGGGTTTTAAAGATAGATTTTTGCATAGTTAAAAATACAAATAAAAACTCAATCCTTTTTAGAAGGAAATCTTTTGCGGTTAATTTGAGTTAATTTATTAGTTTTCCGTTTATATAGGTCTTTTCTTCTATTATCTCTCCCTGTTCATTGTATTTTATGGCTTTCCCATTAATTTTGCCATTTTCATAGCTAATTTCACTTTTTAAGTTTCCATTGTCATACCATCTTTTTTGAGAACCAACAACAACACCATTTTCGTATAATCTTTCACCTATTAGGATTCCGTTTTCATTCCAAGCTCTTCTATAGCCTTCAACTTCACCATTGTTATAATTTCCTTCTTGTTGGAGTTTTCCATTTTTTCTAAACACCCTTCTAGGTCCATCAAGTAATCCGTTTTTGTAGGTTTTTATTTGTTTCAGTTCTCCGGTATCAAAGTAGTTTTCCACGATTCCGCTCACTAAAGTGGAGTCTTCTTTTTTATAGGCTTTTTTTTCTAGCACATAAATATCTTGGCTACTTATAGAATCAATTTTTGTTGAATAATTATCAATAGTTAGTTCTTTTTCTGTTTTATTTAGTGTTAATTCTATATTCTTTTGCTTACAACTTAACGTGATTACTATAATCGATAAAATAAAAAGGTGCTTTGTCATTTTTTTAAAATAATTTTGTACAAAATTAATTAATTTTATTAAAAGTAATAAGAATTAATAGAGAATACCCTTTTTTTTATGTGAATATATAATTCACAGCTAGTCAATAAATTTCTATTTAATAGTATCTTCGCAATCAATATTGATATTATGAATATAGTATTCGTTTTGTTGGGTTTAACCCTATTAGTTATAGGAGGGGAATTTTTAGTACGATCTTCTGTTGCTATTTCACTTAAGTTTCATTTATCACGAATGATTATTGGTCTGACGGTGGTTTCTTTTGCTACGTCTGCTCCGGAATTATTTGTAAGTATTCAGGCTGCATTTGACGGTTATCCATATATTGCATTGGGTAATGTTATTGGTTCTAACATTGCTAATATTGGTCTAGTTTTAGGGGTGACAGCAATTATTTCACCTTTATTTTTAGACCGGGATTTTTATAAATTTAATTGGCCAGTAATGATGTTGTTCTCGGGTTCCTTTTATCTAATCCTAAAATCTGGAAATGATATTGGAAGAACTGAGGGTATTGGATTACTTATTGCTCTGTTAGCATATTTATGGTTTTTAGTAAAAAAAGCAAAAAAAAATACCAGAGCACAAAAAGCAACAGATTCTATAGAAGTCGATACTGAGGTTACTTCCAATTTTAAAATTTTACTTTGGTTTTTAATAGGAGGAATTTCTCTATGGGGCGGAAGTGAATTGTTGGTTGTAGGAGCAGTCGGTATTGCTCAATTTTTTGAAGTAAGCAATCGTGTTATTGCAGTGTCAATGATTGCCGTAGGTACTAGTATTCCAGAATTAGCAGCTTCTGTTGTAGCGGCATTAAAACATGAAAAAGCGTTATTAATTGGTAATATAATAGGTTCTAATATTTTCAATATCGCTTCAGTTATAGGGATTACTGCAGTTGTTCGACCTATCATGATATTAGAATCAAGTTTGCCGTTACTTTTAAAAGACGTTATGTGGATGCTTGGTTTTTCTTTTGCTATATATCTTCTCGCAAGACTACCAAAAAAGTACTTATTAACCAGATATAAAGGAGTGCTTCTCTTTGTGGCTTATGCTATTTTTATGGTCTCGGTTTTTATTAATTATAATTAAAACGTAATTATTACCTTTTTTATAGGGGGTGTTAATAAAAAAAAATTAATTTACTTAATTTTTATTAAATAAATAAGGGGGTAATAGCTTAAAAATAGCTAATTTTGTTTTTTTATATTAATTAATTAATTCAATCCTTTTAGTATGTCTACACTTAGATTTCAAGCAATTAAAGAAACGTTAAGAAGAAAACCCGTAGTTGTTGAAGAACCAGCTAGACGCTCGACCATATTTGGTAAAAATGTATTTAACGAGTCTGCGATGCGACAATACTTAACAAAAGAATCCTACAATTGTGTAGTAGACGCTACCGTTAATGGATCAAAAATTAATCGCAATATAGCCGACCATATCTCTACAGGTATGAAGGAATGGGCTATTAACAATGGTGCCACCCACTATACCCATTGGTTCCAGCCTCTAACTGGATCTACAGCAGAAAAGCATGATGCCTTTTTTGAAACAACTGGTGATGGACAGGCTATTGAGAAATTTGGCGGCGGACAATTAGTTCAGCAAGAGCCAGACGCTTCAAGTTTTCCAAACGGTGGTATCAGAAATACTTTTGAAGCAAGAGGTTACACTGCATGGGATCCTACATCTCCAGCTTTTATATATGGGACTACACTTTGTATTCCTACCGTTTTTGTTGCCTATACTGGAGAAGCATTGGATAATAAAACACCTTTATTACGATCATTACAGGTATTGGATACCGCAGCAACTGCAGTAGCAAAATATTTTGATAAAAATGTTACAAAGACTATAGCAACACTCGGTTGGGAACAAGAATATTTTTTAATTGACAGAGCATTAGCCGCATCAAGACCAGATATTACCTTAACAGGAAGAACATTGTTGGGTCATGAAGCTGCAAAAGGACAACAATTAGATGACCATTATTTTGGTTCTATTCCTACAAGAGCTCTAGATTATATGCGCGATTTGGAAACGGAATGTATGTTATTAGGAATTCCTGTTAAAACGCGTCATAATGAGGTAGCTCCAAATCAGTTTGAGCTAGCACCTATTTTTGAAGAAGCAAATTTGGCGGTAGATCATAATTCCTTATTGATGGATATTATGGAAAAGGTTGCAGAAAGGCACCACTTTAAAGTTTTGTTTCATGAAAAACCTTTTAAAGGGATAAATGGAAGTGGAAAACATAATAATTGGTCATTAAGTACCAATACAGGAATTAATTTATTAAGTCCCCACAAAACTCCAAAACGAAATCTTCAGTTTTTAACCTTTTTTATCAATACCATAAAAGCAGTTAATGAATATGAAGAGTTGATGCGTTCTTCTATAGCCAGCGCAAATAACGATCATCGATTAGGAGCTAATGAGGCACCTCCAGCTATTATTTCGGTATTTATTGGTTCGCAACTCACTAAAGCTTTAGAAGAATTAGAAAAAGTAACCAATGGAAAATTATCTCCAGAGGAAAAAACGGAACTTAAATTAAATGTGGTAGGAAAAATTCCAGAAATTCTTTTGGACAATACAGATCGTAATAGAACCTCTCCATTTGCTTTTACTGGAAATAAGTTTGAATTTAGAGCTGTTGGTTCTACCGCAAATTGTGCAACACCCATGACGGTATTAAATTCAATAGTCGCTAAGCAATTAATTGAATTTAAGAAAAGTGTTGATTCTCTCATTGAGAAAAAAAACATGAAAAAAGATGATGCAATTTTTAACGTGCTAAGAGAGTATGTTAAAGATTCAAAAAGAATTCGTTTTGAAGGTGACGGTTACGGAGAGGCCTGGGAAAAAGAGGCAAAAAAGCGAGGGCTTAGTAATAATAAAAGTACTCCAGAAGCTTTAAAAGCTAAAATTTCAAAAAAAACGATTGCCTTGTACGAAGAACTCAATATTATGAGTAGAGTTGAAATAGAAGCACGTTATGAGATAAAAGTTGAAGAGTATGCCATGCGAATTCAAATTGAAGGTAGAGTTTTGGGGGATATTGCAAGAAATCATGTTATTCCAACTGCAATTAAATATCAAAACAGATTGATTCAAAACGTACAAGGTCTAAAAGATATTTATGGAAGTGGTTTCAAAAAATTATCAATAGAGCAATTAAAATTAATTGAAATGATTTCTGAGCATATTGAAAAAATTAATAAGGGAATTACAGCTATGATAAATGAACGTAAAAAAGCTAATAAAACAACTTCACCAGAAAAACGTGCAGCAGCATACTGTGATAAGGTAAAGCCGTATTTTGATGAAATTAGATACCATTGTGATAAATTAGAATTATTAGTTGATGACGAAATTTGGCCTTTGTCTAAATATCGAGAAATGATCATGCTCAAGTAAATTATATATTCAAATTATTTAATCGGAGATTGGGAATAATAAAATATTAATAAATACTTAAAAGCTCACTTTTGTGGGCTTTTTTTATTGCTTACTTTTGTAGCTTAACTGTCTACAATGAGTCAAGAAATTTCGAAAAGATATGCGCAAAGAGGTGTATCTGCTTCTAAAGAGGATGTGCATAATGCCATAAAAAATGTGGATAAAGGATTGTTCCCTCAGGCATTTTGTAAAATTGTTCCCGATTTTTTAACAGGAGATACTGATTTCTGCTTGGTGATGCATGCGGATGGTGCTGGCACCAAATCATCCTTAGCCTACATGTATTGGAAAGAGACCGGAGATTTATCTGTCTGGAAAGGGATTGCTCAAGACGCTTTAATCATGAATATTGACGACTTACTTTGTGTAGGAGCTACCAACGACATTATGCTTTCTTCGACTATAGGGCGTAACAAAAATAAAATACCAGGAGAGGTTATTTCTGCAATTATTAATGGCTCTGAAGAATTATTAAAAGATTTGAAAAAGTTTGGTGTTACGATTCATTCTACCGGTGGTGAAACCGCAGATGTTGGAGATTTAGTACGAACAATTATCGTAGATTCGACAGTAACAGCTAGAATGAAAAGAAGTGATGTTATCGATAATGCTAATATTAAATCAGGAGATGTTATCGTAGGATTAGCTTCTTTTGGTCAAGCTAGCTATGAAACGGAATATAATGGAGGAATGGGTAGCAACGGACTAACATCAGCACGTCATGACGTTTTTGATAAATATTTAGCTCATAAATACCCAGAAAGTTTTGATCAAGAAGTTCCAGAAGAGTTAGTTTATTCGGGATCTAAACAACTAACAGATACCGTTGTAAATTCAGAATTAGATGCGGGTAAACTAGTGCTATCACCAACCAGAACTTACGCACCAATTATAAAAACTATACTATCAAAATATACCAATAAAGAAATACATGGTATGGTTCATTGCAGTGGAGGTGCTCAAACAAAAATTCTTCATTTTGTAAAAGATTTACATATTATAAAAGATAATTTATTTGAGGTTCCCCCTTTATTTAAACTGATACAGGAAGAGAGTAAAACTGACTGGAAGGAAATGTATCAAGTTTTTAATATGGGTCATCGAATGGAACTTTATGTGCCACAAGAAATAGCTGATGACCTAATTTCGATATCAAAATCTTTTAATGTAGATGCGAAAATAGTTGGTAAAGTTGAAACTTCAGTATCAAAAAAATTAACCATACAATCAGAATTCGGAGTTTTTCATTATTAACTCTCCAAAGTTTAAAATAGCAAATAGATTAATTTTAAAGATTGTAAATTTGTCCGAGAATAGAAATTTATGTTAGATAAACTCCAAATAGTAAAGCAACGTTTTGATGAGGTAAGTGATTTAATTATCCAGCCTGATATTATTACAAATCAAAAACGATATGTTCAATTAAATAAAGAATATAAAGATTTAAGAGTTTTGATGGAGAAACGAACAGAGTATGTTTCGTTAACCGATAATATCAATGAAGCTGAAGAAATTATTTCGGATGGGAGTGATGCTGAAATGGTCGAAATGGCTAAAATGGAATTAGACGAAGCTAAGGAAAGAATTCCTTTGCTTGAAGAAGAAATTAAATTTTTACTAATACCTAAGGATCCTGAAGATGCTAAAAATGCTGTGATGGAAATTAGAGCCGGAACAGGAGGGGATGAGGCAAGTATTTTTGCAGGAGATTTATTTAGAATGTATACTAAATACTGTGAGGGAAGAGGTTGGAAAACTAGCGTTGTTGATTTTAGTGAGGGGACTAGTGGTGGATTTAAAGAAATTCAGTTTGAAATTACTGGAGAAGATGTATACGGAATATTAAAATTTGAGGCTGGTGTTCATCGTGTTCAACGTGTTCCTCAAACGGAAACTCAGGGTAGAGTTCATACAAGTGCTGCAACAGTAATGGTTTTTCCTGAAGCTGAAGAATTTGATGTTCAAATAGAAATGAAAGATGTACGTATTGATTACTTCTGTTCTTCAGGCCCTGGTGGACAATCAGTAAATACTACCTATTCTGCAGTCCGATTGACACATGTGCCAACCGGTTTAGTAGCACAATGTCAAGATCAGAAATCTCAACATAAAAATAAAGAAAAAGCTTTTAAAGTTCTTCGTTCTAGATTATACGATTTAGAATTGGCTAAGAAACAAGCAGAAGATGCTGCTAAAAGAGGCTCTATGGTTACAAGTGGAGATCGAAGCGCTAAAATTAGAACTTACAATTATTCTCAAGGTAGGGTAACAGATCATAGAATTAATTTAACGCTTTACGATTTAAGTAATATTATTAATGGTGATATTCAAAAAATTATTGAGGAATTACAATTGGTAAACAATACCGAAAAGTTAAAAGAATCAGGAGAAACTTTTTAGAATGACGAATCAAGAATTAATACATCAAATTAATACAAAGAAGTCTTTTTTATGTATAGGATTGGATGTAGATATGAATAAAATTCCAAAACACCTTCTAGAAAAAGAAGATCCAATTTTTGAATTTAATAAACATATTATAGATGCAACTCATCATTTAGCTGTAGCTTACAAACCCAATACCGCCTTTTATGAGGCCTATGGTATTAAAGGATGGAAATCTTTGGTGAAAACAATTGATTATCTAAACAACAAATATCCTGAAATCTTTACCATAGCAGATGCTAAACGCGGAGATATAGGCAATACGTCAACCATGTATGCTAAAGCCTTTTTTGAAGATCTAGGGTTTGATTCGGTTACCGTTGCCCCTTACATGGGAAAGGATTCTGTGGAGCCTTTTCTGGCCTTCAAAAATAAACATACAATTTTATTAGCATTAACCTCAAATGAAGGAGCTTTTGATTTTCAAACTCAAAAAATTGATAATGAAGCGCTTTATAAAAATGTATTGAAAACTTCAAGTTCATGGAAAAATAGTGAAAATCTGATGTATGTGGTAGGAGCTACAAAAGCTGAGTATTTTAAAGAAATTAGGACTCTTATTCCTAATAATTTTCTATTAGTACCTGGAGTTGGTGCTCAAGGAGGCAATTTACAGGAAGTATGTAAGTATGGAATGAATAAAAACGTAGGCTTATTAATTAACTCTTCCAGAGGAATTATTTACGCTTCAAATCAATTAGATTTTGCAAAAGCCGCCGCAAATAAGGCAAATAATTTACAACAACAAATGAAGGTTATGTTGAATAAATTTAGTTAGTTAGTTTAATTTTTTAATTATAACTATCTAGAGGATCTGACAAAAATATTCTGCTTTTTTTATTAGTAATTAAATGTTCTTAATCTTTTATAGTCTGCTCTATTTCTTGAAAGCCACGGTTCAAAGTTAAATTGAACAGAAATCTCAAGAATTGAGGGTGAATATCTGATATCATTTTTTACTGAAAAACTATAGGCCGTATTAAAATTTATGTTGCCAGCTTCGATTCCAAGATTTAAACCAAAATTCACTAATGAAAAATCCTCTAAACTTGTCAATTTTTGATGTATACCAGCCCTAAAGCTATTAAACTGAAGTTCTTGAGATGAATATATTTTTAAGATATCACCAATTTTTGTTATGGAAGCATATGCAAAAACATAGGAGTTTTTTGGTAATGATGACCTATTGTATGGATCTATTTCTGTTTCATAAGCTCCTTGTATCGAAATGGATAAATCTCTTTGCTCATTGACTTCAGTATCAAAACTTATTCCGGCTTGGTTGATATGCTTAGCACTTAACCCTACCAAAAAAGTTTCGTTATATAAAATTGCTCCAATCCCAGCGTCAAAACTATTATTAGTTTGAGGAGTTGTTAATGAAGGGTCATTGGAGGTGGGTAGAATGACCCCCTCTGAAATAACCAACTGATCTTCAAAAATATAATTGGAAGCATCAACTTTTCGATTAAAAATACCAAGGTATATTGAAGGTAAGAAATAAAGATCTACTCCTACATCAATTTTATAGGTATATGAAAGGTTTAATTGGTTTTCTAAATAACCAAATTCCTTTACATTATGGGATACAAAATCTGCACCTATAGAAAATTTTAAATTCTCTAGACTATAACCAGCAAAGGCATATTTTGTATCAATATTTCTGATACCGTCGTAACTAATAGTATTATAAATCACACCAGCCTTAGATTCAAAATTAAACCCATTATAACTCGGATTAACTAACTGCATATTATTTGCTTCGTTAATTAAAAAGCCCTGACTAAAAATTGAACCTAATGGCACAAAAAATAATAATATTTTGATTATAAATTTTTTCATAACTATCTTAAAATTTTAAATAATCCTGTTTTTATAACTTCCTCACCAGTTAATAACTTAGCCTTAACTTTATAGATAAAATACGGGGTTGTTGCTTTTGCATTTTCGCCATCCCATCCATTAATAATCAAATCATTTGAAATTAAGTCGGTAACTGAATTTTCATAATACATTTGATGTCCATCGGGATCAAATATTTGGAAATCGATTTCAAGAATTCCACCTGTAAATAAAGGTCTAAAAAGTTCATTAAAGTTATCTGAATTTGGAGTGAAAACATTTGGTAACATTATCGTATATCCTTTACCTATTCTTATTTCCTGGGTAACTGAAGCTGTACATCCAGCACTACTGTAGATATCTAAAGTAACTATATAAATACCGTCTAAATTATATGCATGGGTTACTACTGAACCAGACTCTAGCGGTGTTCCATCTCCAAAATTCCACGTAAAAGTTTCAATTCCACTAGTAAATGTAGATTCGAAAATTATTGAAGAACCTATTGAAATTGATCCAAACTGATCATATTCAGGATTTGAAAATTGAATTTCTGGAACCGGAACAAACCAGTTGGTATCTTCTTCATCCACAATTACTCCACACCCAAATTCATTAATAATTTCAAGCGGCGCATTTGTTAAAGGATTAGAAATAAATATTTCATAAGTATTAAAATCGGGGAAACTATTTATAATCGCTATGTTAGCAGGATCTATTATTTGATTATCGTAATAGAAGAATAGTTCAGAATTATTAGAATAAACATCTATGGTTAGATATCCAGAAGTTAATTCACACAATTCAAAATCGACTGCTAAATTATCGTAGCTAATTGAATCTCTATTGATTTGAAATATTTCCTCTTTAGTACAAAGTATATTTCCATCCAAGTCATTATTATTTACTTCAACTTTATATATACCTGGAGATAGATCATCAATAGCTGATAATCCAGAATACTGAGGTAATAACTGCCAAGAACCTGCACTACACGAATTGGTGCCACCTTGAACATTTAAAGTGGTAGGGTCTCCCAAAATCATAGTGTTTAAACCTGCACAGAAAATAATCTCTGACCCGATAAAACTGGCATTTAAAATTTCAAAAGTTTCATAAATATTTAAATCACAATTAAAATATTGTAGTGTTGTTATTAGATAAAAATCATCAATACCATCATTGTTATTGTCAATTCCTGAACCTAAATCAGGATCTGCAGAATCAATCGTTCCATCACCGTCAGAATCTATCAATCCTGAATCAGTTGTACCATCACCATCCAAATCGGAATCACCATAATCGGGTATTCCATCAAAATCAAGATCAATTGGTGAGATTGAATAATTAAAACAGTTTTGACTGCCATCTAAGGTATACCACTCTATTTGGTCGATTAAGCTGTCATCACCACCTGTAATTTGTAATTGAATTTCCCCATCGTTGAGGCCAGAATCACAACTTGGAAGTATAATATCTACGATATCTACAATAATTTCATCAGACTCAGTCACTATAAATGATTCTGTAGTAACGCCACATCCTTCATCATTAGTTACATCTGTTATGTCAACTGTATAGGTTCCTGGCAGTAAATTTTCAATATCCTGATTGATACTTGAAAAAGAGTTAGGTCCAGACCAGCTGTAGGTGTAGACACCACTTATACTTCCTCCTGATAAAACTAAATTAACTGCTCCATTACCAGAACCATAACAATAAACCGGTTTGATTTCTGAGTTTAATAGAGGAGGGTCAGTTGGTCCAGGTTCTGGCGAAATTTCTGTTACAATAATTGAATCAGCAATAGATACCGCAGGGTATACAGTAATCTCTCCATCCAATTCTGCAAGGCAACCATTAGGACTGGATGCATATAAAGTATACTGTATTGTGAGTACTGTTGTTAATTCTGGACCATCATATTGACCAGATATAGTAATAATTCCTGTTATTGGATCAAAGGAAGCATCTATTCCTTGTGCCAATCCTACGGATGTAAAATTGTCATAATTTCCAATCAATTGATAGGAAATAATATCTATAGGTGAATTTTCACATACCTCTTGAAATTCCGTTCCCGGACCAGAGAGTAAGTCAAAATAAGGTCCATCTATCACATCAATAATTCCTAAAAATTGCGAATTACAATTGCCAAAGGATGATTCAACTATATAGTTAAAGGTTCCTACAACTAAAGGTGCACCTATAATTTCAAGTATGATATTTCCTGTTGTAGGATCAATTTCATTTGTATAAGTACAACCATTTGGAAGTCCACTAACATTTGCAAATAAAGCATCTGAAATAATAAATACTATCGGATCAATTTCATTATTTAAACACAAACTTTGATTGGTAGTATTAGGAGTTACCGGTTGAATAGTATCGCCAGTATCAATAACTTCTATGGTTCCTAACTCAACAATTGCGGTATTTTCACATAAACCAAAAGTAGTAATATCATAATTAAAGATACCGAGTCCTACTACAGTACCAGATATAGTAAGTAATAATGCTCCAGAGGAATCATCTGTATTGTAAGAAACTCCGGTTGGAAGACCAGTCACAGTGGCTCCAATACTACCTCCTTCTAATTCATAAACAATATTAACGATTTCAGAATTATCACAAACTATTTGATCATTGGTTCCTATATCGGATATTAATGAAATCTCATCTGCAGGATTAACTGTGATTTCACCCGATACTGAGTTTTCACAAACTTGACCAATGGTAGTAATTGTATAAATATAATTTGTAGTAACTGAGATATTTTCAGTTGGAAATCCTGAAATTATTAATTGATTTAATCCGGTATCAAAAGCATAAGAAATACCTAATGGTAATCCGTTGACAGATAGTGATACTGGAGTTTCACTAAAATTATAGATAATTGGTTGAAGTGGATTTAATTCATCAGCTTCACACAATTCTTGATTGTCTGGTCCTCCTGTGGGCTCTAATGTTATATTAATTGATGGGCCAACAGTAATGGTTCCAGTTAATATTGATTCATCACAAACTGATCCTAAAGTCTCGACACTATAGGTAAACAAAGTAGTTTCCGTAAATGGCCCAGTTGGTGTTCCGTTGATGGTAATTTGAGTTCCGTTAATTACAAAATTAACACCTGGTGGCAAATCGAATACGTTAGCACCAGTAGCACCAGCACTGAATTCATAAACAATATCAACCAGTGGATCTCCTTCACAAAGTATCTGAGATTCTGTTCCAGGATCAGATGTTTGTATTAAATCACTGTTTGGATCAATAGTTATAGAACCTGATATATCTGTATTACATAAACTACCAGTTGTACTTATGACATATGGATAAACAGTTTGTGTAAATATATTTACGTCTGGTGTACCAAATATTACTAAGATTCCAGTTGCGGGATTTAGGTTCGTATTTAAACCAGATGGAAGACCAGATATATCAACCCCTGTAGCTCCGCTTTGTAATTCATATTCAATATCCACAATTGGTATAGACTCGCATATAACTTGATTTTCAGTACCTGAGGCAGAAATTAATTCAAGAATTCCTTGAGGATTAACAGTAATAGTTCCTGAAAGTGATGGATTTGAACAATCACCTCCCAATGCTGAAACAGTATAACTATACGTTTGTGTGGTTGTTATGTCATCTGTTGGAGTACCACTAATTGTAATTTGATTGCCAACAACACTAAAATCAACACCAGTTGGGAGGTTAACCACGTTAACTGAATCGGCTGCACCTGAGAACTCGTAAATTATTGACTCTATAGCTTCTCCCTCACATAGAGTTTGAAATTCTGTTCCTGCATCAGAGGTCTGAACTAAATCACTATTTTCGAGTATTTCTAGCGTTCCTGAAAATTCTGAGTCACACAAAAGTCCTGATGTTTCAATAAGATAATCGAAAACTCCCAATTGCGTTGGACTTCCAAATATGGTAAGTTCAATCGTTCCAGTAGCAGGATCAGTAATGATACTATAGTTACAACCGTCAGGTAAACCACTAACATTAACGTTCAATGCATTTTCAATAAAGAAAATTATCTCAGGTTCAATTTCGGTATTTTGACATAGCACTTGAGAGGTAGGTCCAGATACTGGATCATGTGTTATAGTAATAGCTGGTAAGACCTCTATAGTACCTGTTATTTCAATAGGACTACATAAACCAAATGTGGTAATGACATAAGTGTTTATACCAATATCAATGGTAGGAATCCCAGAAATTGTTAATAATAAAACTCCAGTTGTGTCGTCTAAATTGTAGGAGACACCAGTTGGTAATCCAGTTACATTTGCTCCGAGACTACCACCTTGGAGTTCATAAACTATATCATCAATTTCTAAATTCTCACAAACAATTTGATTATCCGATCCAACAGCTGATGTTATCACAATTTCATCATCTGGGTTAACTGTAATTTCTCCTGTTACAGAATTATCACAATCTTGACCAATTGTTTCGATAGTGTAAGTGAAATTTTCTTGCGATGAAATATCATCAGTTGGAAATCCAGAAATAATTAATTGACTTCCATTAAATGTATAGAAAATTCCTAACGGAAGGCCCTCAACAGAAATTGCTATAGGAGTGTCACTAAGATCATAAATAATATCCTGAATGGGTTCCCCTTCGCAAACTTCTTGAATATCTGAACCACCTCCAGGATTAAGTAAAATCTCAATTGAAGGTCCTACAGTGATGGTTCCATTTAATGGTGTTGCTGCAGAACAATTACCACCGTCTGCAGTAACAGTATAGTTAAAGGTGGTAGTACTTGCAAATGGACCAATAGGGGTACCAGTTATTACTACCTGACTTCCAACTATCGCAAAATTAACACCAGGTGGCAAACCTGTAACAGTTCCACCAGTAGCTCCTCCGCTAAATTGATATATAATATCGTTTATCGGTTCACCTTCACAAAGTACTTGTGAATCCGTATCGACTGGCGATATTAATTCTAAATCACCGTCGGGATCTACAGTAATAGTTCCTGTTGTTGAACTATTACAAGGACTTCCTGTTGTGGTTACCGTAAAATTATATAATGTTTGCGCTGTAACATTCGCTGTTGGAGTTCCTGATATTTCTACCTGGGTTCCACCTCCTGTTACAATAAAAGTAACTCCCGTAGGTAAACCTATTACCGTAGCTCCTGAGGCTCCATCTAATAATTGGTATTGTATTAGTTGAATTGGAGTATTTTCACAAACTACTTGTGCATCGGTACCAACTGGAGTATTTAATAATAAACCAGCTTCGGGATCAACGGTTATCGAACCGTTTAGAGTTGCATCTTGGCATGTCCCTGAGGTAGTTACCGTATAGGGATATACCTGTGTAGTATTAATTGGATCTGTTGGTGTTCCTGATATGGTAACTTCGTTACCAGCTACCACAAAAGTAACTCCTGCTGGTAGACCTATAACCACTGCACTAATAGCACCCCCGCTAAATTGATATATAATATCGTTTATCGGTTCACCTTCACAAAGTACTTGTGAATCCGTATCGACTGGCGATATTAATTCTAGATCATCGTCTGGATCTATGGTAATCGTTCCTGTTGTCGAGCTATTACATGGACTCCCTGCAGTAGTTACGGTATAACTAAATACAGTTGTTGCGGTAATATCTACCGTTGGAGTTCCTGAAATTGTTACAATTCCTAGAGCTACACTATAACTTACACCCGCTGGTAATCCAGTTACGATAGCATCTGTTGCTCCATCAAATAATTGATAATCAATTGGTAAAATCGGAGTGTTTTCACAAATAACTTGTGCATCATCACTACCAATACTAAGGGACACACCAGCTTCTGGATTTACGGTAATCGTTCCATTGAGGCTTGAGTCCAAACAAATACCGCCTAGAGTAGTCACCGTATAGGGATATACCTGTGTAGTACCAATCGGATCTGTTGGTGTTCCTGATATGGTAAGTTCGTTACCAGCTACCACAAAAGTAACTCCTGCCGGAAGGCCAGTAACCGTTGCACTACTGGCTCCACCACTAAATTCATAAACAATTGCTACTAAGGGTTCTGTTTCACAAAGTATTTGCGCATCAGTTCCTACTGCAGATGTTATGTTCAATTCATCGTCTGGATTTAAGGTAATCGTTCCACTTAAACTAGTATTTATACAACTTCCAGTAGTAGATACGGTATAACTAAATACAGTTGTTGCGGTAATATCTACCGTTGGAGTTCCTGAAATCGTTGCGATTCCTGAAACTACACTGAAACTGATACCTGCTGGTAGCCCTGTCACAGTAGCACCTGTCGCTCCATCTAATAGTTGATAAGTAATATCTAAGATAGGAGTGTTTTCACATAAGACCTGAGCATCATCGCTTCCAGGAGTTAATTGTAAACCAGCTTCTGGGTTTACTGTAATCGTTCCATTGAGGCTTGAATCTATACAAATACCACCTAGGGTAGTCACCGTATAAGGATATACCTGTGTAGTACCAATCGGATCTGTCGGTGTTCCCGATATAGTAAGTTCGTTACCAGCTACTAGAAAAGTAACTCCTGCCGGAAGGCCTGTAACTGTTGCACTACTGGCTCCGCCACTAAATTCATAAACAATAGCTACTAAGGGTTCTGTTTCACAAAGTATTTGTGCATCTGTTCCTGCTGTTGATATTAAGTCCAAATCATCATCTGGATCTAAGGTAATCGTTCCAGTTGTAGTACCAGAACAAGATTCTCCAGTAGTAGTTATTGTGTAGTTAAATACAGTTGTTGTAGTAATGTTATCTGTTGGAGTTCCTGAAATCGTAATGATATTTGCAACTAAACTAAAACTTATTCCAACAGGCAATCCTGTTACTGTAGCATTTGTAACATCACCATCTAACTGATAGGTAATATTATCGATTGGAGTGTTTTCACACAATACCTGC
>JACKZZ010010352.1_pt1 | contig 33651 bp, 60 predicted proteins | sample 8027871 | NCBI WGS metagenome assembly JACKZZ01 (sample SAMN15724774, study PRJNA655200) | protist metagenome | isolation source: fluorescence activated cell sorting (FACS) single amplified genomes of... | place: USA: West Boothbay Harbor, Gulf of Maine | collected 2000-07-19
AAAATCTTTACCATACCAATTACAAACATATTGATTACCATTTAAAATGGTTTTGTTTTCTATGTCTTTTATTATGTTTTCTATTGTCATTTTAGTTTCCAATTTTTGTTAATCATTATTTTATTAATATGACATATGTAGATACATAAGTCAACCCCTAAAAAGAGTTTTTATAGTTTTCTTACATATTCTAATTTAGCATAGATAATTGAAGAAATTTTCACCATATTTTCTATATGTTGTAGGCTTTCTTCTTTTGACAATTTATCTCGCTTTATATCGAGTTTATACTTTTGCAAAATTTTTTTTAGTAGAAGAGCCTCGTCTGAAACTTCTTTTACTATTATATTAGCCATAAGGTATCTCCTTAATTAACAATTTATCTCTAATATATAGACCATGCTTGTAACCTTGCTTATAATAATCAGAGAAAGTTTTCTCAGTATCTTGCTTTTCATTAATGATAGCATCATGCACCCCATCTTTAAAGTAAGCTAAATAACCTCTACGTTTATGGCGTATTACATTATTTTCATTAGTGCCATTAGTCATATAAAAAATCTCCTTGATTTGGATCGCTAGTTAGAGGTGTAAAGGTAATGTTTACTAGTCTGTAAGTACCTTTGAATTTAGATTGTATTGGCTTTGGACTTGGCTTTAAAGCAGAAAGTTCATTAGGATTTAATACCATTTGTTCATCATTATGTTTTATGATTAAACCACCTTGCTTGATCGCTTTGGTAACCTCATAATCTCTTATGCTTACATATTTACCAAGCCACAATTTTGTTACAACTCTAGTATACATAGTCACTCCTATTCTTGTTTAAGTTCATATTTAGTTGCTCTAGCTTCAGCTTTCATAGAGGACAATTTTTTCTCTAGGCGTTCTAATCTTTGATCAGATATATCGTGATAGTAGCCATCAATATCTTTAAACATCTCAACAAGATAAATAATATGATTTATTTCACTTGCAGTTAACATAGAACGATTTAATGAATTTGCCTCTTTTATAATCTTGCGACTAAACTCTTGACACCAAACATTCATAGATTGACCATAATCTGCTGATTTAGTTTTTAAAAATTGAGCACTAGCTCTAATACTTTCTACTCTTTTATTTCTCATTTTAAGCTCCAAAGTTATCGTAATAACAAGCATTATCAATTAGGCATATAAACCAAAAAGAATAATACAATACATAAAGGGTAGCTATAGCAGAAGCTATAACCCCCATAAATTTTAAGATACTAAGCAACATCATCAAGACCTACGCCTTCCATATGCTTTGCAAACTTGTCATATGACATATTTTCTTTTTCAAAATTAGAAACAATGTCTAGTTTTTCTTTAATCATTTCTTGAATATGAGCAGAAATTTTATTTCTAGAAAATTCTTTAGAAGAAATATCTTTTTCCCATAATATGTTTTTTAAATTTTCTAATTTTTTTATATCGTTTAATAAGTCGTTCATATTGTTTCTCCTAATTTTGTTAATCGTTACCTATTATATATATTATGTAGATATATAAGTCAACCCTTTATAAATGTTTTTTATTACGAGGTAGATAGGGGAAATCAAATAAAAAACCTATCTACCTCTATCCATAAAGTGGTTAAGACCTTATGGAATTACAATTTAATTGATCTATAATTAGCAGACATACTACGCCATGCCTCTATTTTAGCTTCTGCGGCTATCCTCATAAACCTCTGCCTTTCATCTTTTTCTATTGCAATCTGCATAGCTCTAAGATGTTTTTGATATTCATCACTAGCGTAGGCTTCTCTTTCTTGTGCAGAAACAGACATTTCTAAATGGTCTTTCATAATCATTGCCTTTAATGATTTTCTATATTCCTCTAGATATATTCTTTCTGCTTTATTCTTGGCGGCTTCTTCTGCAGTGTCTCTAAGATAGTCTACTGCTTTAGAAATATCTTCATCTGTTATTAATTGTTTATTATTCATTTTTTAAATCTTTCTTCATTATAAGGTGATAAGTTCCACCAATATTCTGCTACTTCTCTACCAAAATCTTCACTTAGATTGTAAGTAGTCCAAAAACTATCTTCATCACCATTTTTGTCATGTAACTCTGCATGGTGACCATAACATAGAGGAACTACATTATTGTCACTAGCCTTCATCCCCATACCTCTTTTGCCTTGATATGGCTTTAGTAAATGATGAGCTTGGACATTGCCACTACACCAATCAGCAGAGACTGATGTAAGGCAACATCTTTGATTAGATACAAAAATTAAATGTTTTTTATTTTTAATCTTTGGTGACTTTGGAATTAGCATATTAATATCCTGATCTAGGTGCACAAGTAATGTCTGCTATCATAGGTATAGGTTTGTCATTTACATACCTTTTACTGTAAAACAATACTGGGCGTAAGTTAGCAGATTTACAATCTTCTATGGCGTTAATGACCTCTTGCCTATGCATAAGGTGCTCTGACTTCTCTACGATTATATCTGTATTAGGTCTAGAGCTACAAGCAGTTGCAAGTAAAACTATTATTATACTACCAACCAATTTCATCTTCATCTCCATGCACTACATTTTTTTCACTATTAGGATCGTTTTGTATTGACTGATTATATCCACCATCATTGCTGGTAAACTCTCTAGTCTTTAAACTAGTGTAAGCATTGCCTGCTTCTGATGTTTCTTTCCAAGCTGATATAGTCATCGCACCTTGATCCATAATTTTATTAACTACACCTTTGGCATCTGGTGACTTATCACCTTGTTTATCAGCATTAGCTTTTAATGTGCCCATAGCTCTATAAATTTCTATCATAGGCTGACCATCTTTATTCTTACGTTTAACGCCTATAATCCTATGCTCTTCTCCATCAAGGTTTAATTTACCTTGTTGTACGATTTGCCAATCATCTGTATTTTTATACATAATACCTGAATTTGTGTTATCTCTTTGCATTATTTATTCTCCCTTAATTAAAATTATATATTGTTTACATTTCTTAATCGTAGTGTCAGCATTTCTTTTATGCTCTTTAGGTAGTGTTTCTGCCCACCCTTGAATGTCTTGCAACTGAACTATAGTCGCAGAACTACATGGATGATTGTTTCTTATAACATCTAAAGATTTATTTAACTCACCTATATAAGTTCCAAAACTTGTACATACATTTGCTATCTTTCCATCTTTATCAAAGACATTGTATTTACGTTTAGGTGTATCTTTCTTTTCTGTGGTTTCTATTACGTTAGCTTCTTTGCCAACTCTGCCAGATGCTGAATTACCATCATCTTCAAAGTCTGCCTCTAAATTTAGCATAGCTTGTATTTGATAACGTCTTAAATAAGTTATAGCTGAACCTACGTCTTGGCTTTTTGCAGTTTGGTTGCCTAGTGTGGTAGCTGACAATATAAATTGACTAGAAGGTAAATGTGTAATTGTAGTTGTAAGTACATTTTCTAGACTTGTAGTTGTGCTCATTATCTGCACTTGATAAACTACAGATAGTTTATGTTTATGCAACGATGGCATACAAGCATCAAATATATTATCTAATGTGCTATATAAGTGTGGATCACCTTTTTTATTTTTAAAAAAATTATTTACTCCACTTTTTTCTAAAGGTAGAAATTCTAGTCTGGCATCTTCAATAGCTTGACACACTAGATTAGTTTGTTCTGATTGATAGTTCATTATTTGTTACTCCAAATTTTAGTTGCTTGTTGTTTCATATCTTCATTCCACATCCAACTATCATAATTAGGATGATGCATGGATGCTAATTCAAAAGGATCATCGCTGATACTTAGGAATTTCTGTAAGCCAAAAGCTACCTTGATAACTTCATTAAGGCGTTGTTCTACATTCTGTAGCTTAAAAGATACTGCCTCTTTTTTAGTTACATAGTCACACCATAATTCTTTATCAGGAAATGCTTTTGAGTAAACTGCTAATTGTCTTTGATGTGCATTAGAAAACTTAGATGGTCTAATCCCTGTAGTCTTTAAGTCTCTAATACTATCTTCATACACAAAGTCTATGTAACCTAAAAATGGTATAGGCAAGTCCTCATGTATAGAATAATATATTTTATGTTGATAGTGTGTAGGCGTACCAAAGTCTGCATAAGTTTCTAAGGCTACATTATAATATAGCTCTAATGCAGTTCTTTCTTTGATTAGCTTGTCATCGTTTTCTGATATGTCATGCTCTACACATTCTTTGTCAAAAGAGCCATACAAGAACTCGTCTATAGCTTTTTGTGGAAAGTCTTTGTTGGATAACTTTTTTTCTAAGGCGTGTTCTACTGCACTACCTCTGAATGCACCAACACCAAATGATCCCTTCATGCCACATAAATATGTAGCTATAAATAGTGCTGGGTCTGACACCCATAAATTTATTTTGCTTGGGGATAAGTGCTCTATGCCATGAGCTTTAAATGGATTATTACTTTTCATACTAACTCCTTGTTCGTTATTCGTTATTTATTTATAAATTTTTGGTGTGAATATTGTTTGACCATTTTTCTTTTTAGTCAACCATCCACTGCCCATATTTACATTAGCAAAAGTGTTTCTACCTAATATCTTATTGGTAGCAATAACAGTTTTTATTTCTCTAATAATAAAATCTGCTTCTTCTCCAAATGTTACTTTTATATTTTCTTCATCAAACTTATTCATTTTAATCTCCTAATTTAATTGTTCGTTATGGTGAGTTACGCCTTTGTCCTTTTCACTTCCTATGAATACTGCGAAACATTTAAGTACATGGTCGAACTGTCATAACTCACATTACTGTTGTACTCCCATTTAAAATGTGTGTCAAACCCTTTTTATAAGTTTTTTTAGTTTACATTAATTTTATTTTGTTTTAATGTAATTTTTTTTATGGAGTAACAAATGCAATTACAAGATTGGATTAGAAGGAATGGCTACAACTATAGGTCATTTGCTGACGAGATAGGCGTTTCTTTTAGAAATGTTGAAAAGTGGAGTAGAGGTGAAACCTTACCTAGATTTAATAAAGCTAAAATTATATTTGATTTTACAAACAATGAGGTGACTGGGCATGACTTTTACGAGAAACAAATACAACGCCATCAAGCAGACTTATAAAGGTGAAGTGTTTGATAGTAAAAGAGAACTAAAGAGATTTGTAGAGCTTGAGTATTTGCTTAAAGCTAAAGAAATATCTAATTTAGAGTTGCATCCAAAGTTTGATCTTATGGTCAATGGCGTTAAGATAGGAAGGTATACTGCAGACTTTAGATACAATAAAGGTGAAGAAGTTGTAGTAGAGGATGTAAAGTCCAAAGCAACTAAGACAAGGGATTATGTACTTAGAAAAAAAATTCTAGCTACATATAATCCACCAATAATAATAACAGAGATTTATAGCTAGGGGAGCATATATGTCATGGTCAGCGTTAAAATGGGCATCAGAAGTTAAAGTTGGAAGTAGTACAGATAAGTTAATATTAATCATATTGGCTAACTTTACAGATGCAGAGAACACTTGTTATCCTTCACATAAGAAGATAGCAGAGCTATGCGAATGCAGTACAGACACAGTAATTCGTGCTTTAAAAAGATTAGTAGACAATAATTTTATTGAGGTAGAAAAAAGGTTTCAAGTAACGCAGAACAACAATCACAGACAAACAAGTAACATATATAAATTGAATATAGATACCCAGTCGCAAATTGCTACCCCACCCCCCATGCAGAATGCAACACCAATAACCTATCATAATAAAAAAGAATATAGTAAGGAGTTTGAATTATTTTGGAAAGAGTATCCTAATAGACCAAACGACAATAAATTTGGAGCTTCACAAAAGTTCCATATAATTATGAGAGACAAAGAAATATCTTTTCAAGATTTAATGAATAAGACAATATTATTTGCCAAGTCGCAATTGGGGAAAGATGAACGATTTATTCCACACGCTAAGACTTGGTTATTGCAGAAGAGGTTTAATGACGTAGAGAAACCTAAACAACGAAAAACAAACTTAAACTTATTAGTAGGATAAACCAATGATGAACAATAAAAAAACATTAATAGAAAAAGCACAAGAGCAAGGAATATTATTAAATGGATACCATGAAGGAGATCATAGGACTAGATGCCCAAACTGTTCCCCATATAGGAAAAAGAAAAATGATCTTTGCTTGTCAGTAACAGTAGCATATGATTCCATTCTATGGATGTGTCATCACTGTGATTGGAGTGGTGGCGTTAAAGAGGGTGCAGACTACAAACCTATGCAAAGAAAAGAAATGCCTATGAGAGCAGAGCCTATAGCTCCTATTCCTATTGTATCAAATGCAAATCACGATCTATCACAAGGATCAATAACTTGGTTGCATAATAGAAAAATATCACAAGCGACTGCAGAAACATTTAAGTTGTTTACTAAAGATCAAAAGCTATGTTTTCCTTATTATCTACATGGAGACATTGTTAACATAAAAAGCAGAACAAAAGACAAGAAGTTTTTGCAAGAGAAGAATGCGACTAAGTGCTTGTATAATATAGATATGCTTAAAAAACATTGGGAAAAAGTTGCAACTAAATCTGTTATATTTGTGGAAGGTGAGATGGATGTCTTAGCATTGTATGAGGCTGGGTACAAAAACGTAGTAAGTTTACCAGATGGTGCACCTCAAACAGCAAAATTTAAATCTGATGATAAGAGGTTTATGGCGTTTGAACACTCTAAATGGATTTTTGATGCAGACGAAGTTATTGTAGCCACAGATGCTGACGAAAATGGCAAGGCTTTGAGGTTGGAGATTATTCATAGATTTGGTAAAGACATTTGTAAAGTTGTCAATTTCCCTAGAATTGATGATTGGCAATGCAAAGATGCAAACGAGTGCCTTATCAATGATGGTATACAAGTTTTACAAGAATGTATAGAGTATGCAGAAGAGTTCCCAGTGCAAGGTTTGCATGGAGTAAAAGAGTATCACGATAGTGTGCAGAACATTTATGATGGTAATGAGCAGAAGGCATTTAGCACTGGGTTCAAAGAATTAGATAAAATATATAAGATCATGCCAAGTACATTTAATTTAATTACTGGTATTCCTAATCATGGTAAGAGTAATTTCTTAGATCAGATACTTATGAACTTAGCAGAGAATGAGAATTGGAACTTTGCAGTTTTCAGCCCAGAACATTCAACACCAAATCATATTAGGCGTTTACTTGAGAAGAGATGTAGAAAGCCATTTGACATAGGTATGCACGCTAGAATATCTCAAGACGAACTTAACAGTGGCATAGAGTTTTTAGATGATCATTTTAAATTTATTGAGAACACAGAAGAAATCCCAGACATTGAGTTCATATTGAGTAAGGCGAAAGTAGCCAAGCAGAGATTTGGTATCAAGGGTTTAGTTATAGACCCATTTAATCAGATCAGTCCTAATAGAGATTATGCTAAAAGGGAAGACGAACACATTCGTGACATAATTGCCAAGTGTCAGCAGTTTGCAAGAAACCATCAGTTAGTTGTTTGGATGGTAGCTCACCCTCACAAGCTGCAGCGGAATGACAGTGGAGTAGTTCCGCCACCAGATTTATACCAAGTAAGTGGTTCAGCACATTGGGCAAATATGAGTGATGCCGCTTTAGTAGTGCACAGAGACTTTGAAGATAACTCTACTCAAATAATTACTAGGAAGATTAGAGAGCAAGGTATCTATGGTCATATAGGTCAGAAGTTCTTTAGCTTTAGTAACTCAAATAAGGTCTATGAAGAAATAGTTGAATTAGAAAATAATTATGATTACTCTAGTACAGAGGTGTAATAATGAGCCAACTTATTAATCTAAAGTGCAAGAAAACTTGTGACATAGACACATGGTGTATTTGTGAGGCAGTAGAAACTATTGAGACTAAAATAGAATATGATATAAATGATTTATCAAAAAAAGAAAAAAGAAAGTATATAGATAAGTTATATGAAAAACTAAATAATCAACTTATGAAAGTAGTTTAATGTTACTTGCAGATTATTTTGATAAGGCTTTTATAGGTTTTGGAGATAGAGTAGGTCAACCAAGACTTGCCATATATGATAAGAACAAGTGTATAGAAATACTTATGAATGATCATGGCATGGATATGGAAGAAGCCATAGAAGACTTTATGTTTAATACAGAAGGTGCATGGGTAGGTGAGGAAACACCAATATTTCTAAATCCTATGAGTTTAGAAGATTATACTCAGTTATATGAATATGAGGGTTATGCAAATGACAACAAAAAAATTAAAAAGTAAACCAAAGCCAATTAAAAAGATTGGCAGACCTAAATTTGTAGTTACAAAAGATATGTGTGAGAGGGCAGAAGCCTATGCATCTCAAGGACTTACATCGGAACAGATAGCTCTAGCTCTAGGAATAGGGCAGTCAACTTTATACGATAAGCAGAATGAATTTAAAGAGTTTGGAGAGGCTATAAAAAGAGGTAAGGGCAGAGGCATCCAAAGAGTAACTAATAAACTATATGAGAAGGCGTTAGAAGGAGACAATACTGCAATGATATTTTATCTTAAAAACAGAGCGGGTTGGCAAGATAAGATAGAAAAAGAAACTATAATAGAACAAAGACAAGTAATAGATTTAACTAGGATATCAGATGAGGAACTTGACAACCTTGAACGAACCCTTAGAAGAGCTTCAACGCAGAGCCTCGAAAGAGAAAATGAGAAGATCATTGAAGGTGTTCACAAAGAGATCGTGGTCAGCGATTGAGCCAGGCAGAGATTTTTATGACAATTGGCATATAGATGCAGTATCAGAACATCTACAAGCAGTCGTAGAAGGCAAAATCAAAAGACTTATAATAAATATACCACCAAGACATATGAAGTCTATTAGTGTAGCAGTAGCTCTGCCTGCTTGGACTTGGACAATACAACCATCAAAAAGATTTTTATTTGCAAGTTATGCTGGGTCATTATCAATAAGAGATAGTGTAAAATGCAGAAGATTAATTGACAGTAGATGGTATAAAAGCTACTTTGGAGATACATTTTCATTAACCACTGACCAAAACCAAAAGCAAAGATTTGAAAATGATAAGACAGGTCAGAGGATTGCAACGTCAGTAGATGGAGCATTAACTGGTGAAGGTGGAGACATTATTGTCATAGATGACCCTCATAACGTAAGGGAAGCAGAATCATCAACTGTGCGAGAAGGTGTTCTTGAGTGGTGGGATCAAGCCATGCAGACTAGATTGAATGATCCTAAAACTGGTGCCTTTATTATAATTATGCAGAGGGTACATGAGAACGACCTTACTGGACATATATTAGCGAATGAGTACAATGCTTGGGATCATCTATGTTTACCTGCAAGATATGAAATCGGACACCCAACGCCAACACGATCTACTCTTGGATTTAGCGATCCTAGAACGAAAGAAGGCGAGTTGTTGTGGGAGAAGAGGGTTGATGAAAAAACTCTTAATAATTTGGAAAAAAGTTTGGGTACATACGCAAGTGCAGGTCAATTGCAACAAAGACCAATGCCCAAAGGTGGTGGAATATTAAAGGCTGAATGGTGGGTTGCATGGGAAAAAGACGAGCTACCAGAGATAGAATACTTAGTACAAAGTTATGATACTGCATTTAGCACAAAAGAAACGAGCAGTTATAGTGCAAGAACGACTTGGGGTATATTTAGACAAAATGGTCAAGTTAACGCAATGGTTGTAGAAATGTGGTATGATAGAGTTACTTATCCAGAGTTAAGAAAGTTAGCACAAGAGGCGTATGATGAGTGGCAACCAGATACAGTCTTAATAGAGAAGAAGGCAAGTGGACAAAGTTTATTACAAGATTTACGAATGGGTGGCATTCCAGTGTTAGCTTATTCACCAGATAGAGACAAGATTGCAAGGGCACATAGTAGCTCTGCATTATTAGAAGATGGTAGAATATTTTATCCATCAGGAAAAAAATGGGCAAAAAACTTAATTGATATATGTTCTGCCTTTCCTGCAGGGGATAATGATGATATAGTTGACACTTGTACACAAGCGTGGCTAAGATTGAGAAAAGGTTGGTTTATCACACATTCTACTGATTATGACGAAGATGATCAAATAGAAGAGAAAAGGATGACTATATATGGCTAGAGAACCACAAGTAATTCCATTTGCAGAAGGAATGCCTTCTGATAACTTTGAAGTTGAGGAAATAGGCAACGAAGAAGTTCTTATTGGCGATCCAGAGCTAGACAATGTAGAAGAAAAAGAAACTGGCTTTGATGAAAACATAGCAGAAGAGTTAGACGAAAAAGAATTAAACAGAGTTGCTAGTGAATTAATCAAGAATTATGAAACAGATAAAGAAGCTAGGTCTGAATGGGAGTTTAGATATAAGCAAGGACTAGAGACACTTGACCCAAATGGTGGACAAGACGAAGAAGAAAATCAAAGAGCTACTAGAGGATTAAGTACAGTAGTACATCCTATGATTGCAGAAGCAGCAACACAATTTAACGCAAAAGCAATAGCTGAATTATATCCAAGTGGCGGGCCAGTCAAGACTGTTATAGTTGGCGAACCTAGTGAAGAGATGGAAGAGCAAGCCAAGCGTGTAAAAGATTACATGAACTATCAGATTACTCAAGAGATGCCAGAATACTTTCCTGATCTTGATCAAATGTTATTTCAGTTACCATTAGTAGGTCACACATTTAAAAAGATTTGGTGGGATGCAAACTTAGAAAGACAATGTTCTCAATTCGTGAAAGCAGAGGATTTTGTTGTATCGCCAGAAAGTAAAGATTTATACACCTCATCTAGATATACTCATGTAATTAGAATGCCACGAAACGATTTTAACAAATATGTTAAGAGTGGGTATTATCTGCCAAGCAAATATATGTCAGAAGATATTGACCCAAGTGGAGATATTGGAAGTGAGATAGAAGGCGTAGACCCTTACAATTCTGATTCAATTGATGAAGTTATGACATTGTTAGAGATGCATTGTTACCAAACATTTGATGGTATAGATGGTGCAGAAGATGACGATGAAGATAATGTTATAGCTTTACCTTATGTAGTTACAATTGATTATGATGCAGAAACTATAGTAAGTATAAGACGTAATTGGAATGAAGAAGATGAAAAGCAAATTAAGAGAGATTGGTTTGTAAGTTATAAATTTCTTCCAGGCACTGGATTCTATGGTTTTGGTTTATACCATATGATAGGTGGATTAGGTAGAGCAGCAACAGGATCACTTAGAGCATTATTGGATAGTGCGGCTTTTGCTAATATGCAAGGTGGTTTTAAATTAAAAGGTAGAGTTACTGGGGGTGAGATGCAAATCAATCCTGGTGAGTTTGCTGATCTAGATGCTACAGTAGATGACGTAAACAAAGCTATTATGCCACTACCATTCAAAGAGCCATCGCAAACCTTGTTCAATTTAATGACTGCCATAACAGATGCAGGAAGAAGATTTGCTAGTACTGCAGATTTAAATGTAGGTGATGTAAACCCAAATGCCCCTGTTGGGTCTACAGTTGCATTAATTGAACAAGGTAGTAAGTCATTTAGTGCTATACACAAAAGATTGCATTATTCACAAGGGCAAGAATTTAAATTATTATCAAAATTAAATGCAGAATATTTACCAGAAAGTTTTGAATTTGCACAAAGTGGAGTGACAACTACAGTTTTCGCAAAAGACTTTGATGAGCAAATAGATGTAATACCAGTCAGTGACCCTAATATATTCAGCACTGCACAACGTATCGCACAAGCTCAAGCAGTATTGCAGATGTCACAATCAGCACCTCAACTGCACGATCAATATGAGGCGTACAAAAGAATGTACGAAGCCATTAGAATTAACAACATAGATGAGATACTAAAGAAACCAGAAGAAGCATCTAAACTTGATCCTATAAGTGAAAACATGAGTTTGATGTATGGCAAACCTATAAGAGCATTTCCAGAACAAGACCATGATAGTCACATTGCAGTACATATGCAGTTTATAAGTGATCCATCACTAGCTGGAAACCCTGGTGCTAGATCAATGCAACCATTATTAATTGCACATATAGCAGAACATATTGCTTTATTGTACAGGCAGCGGATGCAATCAAGTATCAATATGTCATTACCAAATATGCCAGATGTTCGTGATCCTAAGTTTAAGTTTGATGATATTGATCCAAAGCTAGATATGATCATAAGTCAGAGAGCAGCAGAGGTTGTTAAATCATCACCACAAATGGAAGCTATCAAGCCACTTGTAGCTATGTCTAAACAACAACAAGCACAAAACCCACTACAGTATGCACAAGAACTTGCTAAACTAGAGGCAGAGGCGTTAAAAGCTAGAACACAAGTACAAATACAAGCTGATCAAGCTAAAGCACAACAGAAACTAGCGATTAACGAGGCAGAAGCTAAACAAGATTTACAAATAGAACAAGCCAAGTTGCAAGCAGATTTACAAGCAAAAGTGCAAAAGCTACAATTAGAATTACAACTAGAAAGAGAAAAGAACGCTATTAAACAACAACAGGAGCTAAGATAATGGCAAGTACAAGAGAAGACGATATGATGAGAATGCAACGTATGTTAGATCCAGGATCAGTTGCTAGAGAAGGTGAAATTCCTATGTCTATTGAAATAGATGGTCAAACAAGAATGATGACCCCATCAGAGATAGCAAGGCTAGACTTGCCAATGAGAGAAAGTACTGGATCAGCACTAACTCCACAAGAATTGCAATCAGATATAGGTCGCAGAACAGGTGCAGCCATGACTGACATAGAAAAAGTACAAATGCTAATGGATATGGGATTAGACCAAAGAACTGCAATAGAAGCAGTTGCTATGGAAAAAGATATGCCACCAGTCGATCCAAGACAATTTAGTGGTCAACAACCAGCACCACAACCTATGCCTCAACAGATGCAACCTCAACAAATGGCTAATCCAGGCATGGGTTCATTAAGTGGCGTTCCATCTGACATGGAAAGACCAATGGTTATGCCAACACCTAGACCAGAAGATTTAATGATGAGACAAATGCCTTCTGGTAGAGATAGAACATATAATCCTAGAGATGCAATCAATCCTTATAATGCTCCTAATACATAAGAGGTAGTTATGGCTCAACCAAATTCATATGGTGCATTAGGTGGTATAGGCAAAAGTGATATGGCAACAATATCACAAGGTTTGCAAAATCAAAAAAATGAAATTGCAAATGTATATGGCTATGGAATTACACCAACTGATGTTCTGACTACAACATTAGGATTTGTAACAAATCCAGTTATGTCAACTGCACTAACTTTGGGGAAAAGTATAGGTCAATATGGATACAATAATGCACTTAACAATGCTTTGGGTCTAGAACCCACACAAAACGCCATGCAAAATTCTAGGACTGGAAGAGATGTTAACCAATATGCTGATGTTGATAAAGATGGTAAAATAACAGATAAGGAGCTTACTGACTTTGGCAAAAGGTACACTAACAAACTAAATGTAGATACAAGAGGACTTGGAGTTACTAATTCTGCAGTAGGATCAACTGGAGATTTAGGTGGTGGAAAAGGTGTTGGATATAGTGGAAGCACTGGAGGATTTCTTGGGTTTGGCAAATCACCAGGTGTGAACGAAGCTGGCCCGACTGGTCTTGGTAACACAGAGCAGACTGGAGCACAAACATCAGTTACAGACACAACTGCTGGTAAAGATATGTCAAATACATTTAGTGATGATGCAGGAGCTTCTTCTGGAAGTGGTGGCACATATATTTGTACTGCATTGTATGAAATGGGTGACATGAAAAAATATATATACAAATATGATCAAGTATATGGAAAGCGTGTTGACCCAAATGTTTATCGTGGATATTGTGTATGGGGTAAGTATGTAGCTACAAAACTAAGACATAAAGGAATTGTATATAAGATAGCTAAACCATTAGCACTAGCATGGGCAAAACAAATGGCATTTGATTTATCCAAAGGTAGATATGGTAAGAAAAGCAGAGTTGTAAAAGTTATAAGTAAAATAGGCGAAGGTGTATGTTATGCACTTGGAGTTATTGCAAATATTAAAATTAAAAAAGGAGTAAGATATGGCTGATATTAATGTAGAGAACATGGAAGAGAATGCTCAGTTGTTTGAAGAGAAGATGGGTTTTCCACACACAGCAGAAGGTCTAGAGCTTACAGATGATCAGTTAGTTAACTTTTTACTACTATGTTATCAAGGTATGGTTCTTCCAGACGAAGAAGAAGAGATTGAAGAAGAGCATATGGATGGTGACATGAAGGTCAAGGTTATGAAAGTAGATAGTGGCGATATGCGTAGTGTCATGGATCAGATACTTGGTCATGGGTCACCAAAGATAGGAATGTAATCATGCCTGGAAAATACTCACCCAAACAAATGAAGATTGCTAAAATAGCAAAGCCTAAAAATGCATTGACTGGTGCTGATTTTAAAAAGTTAGCTAAGAACAAAAAGAAGTCTAAAACAAAGAAGGCTTAGATGGCAAGTCCTAAGGTAATTCTTAATTTTCTTAAAAATAACTTTGATAATCTATTATCAGATAATGAGTTAGGTGCACTCAAAGGTTTAACAAAAGAAAAAGACATAATGAAAGAATATGGGTCTTTGCCTAAATACAATATTACTGGCGAAGATTTGAAGAATGTTTTTGAAAATAAATTCAGAGCAATTGATTTATATCACCCAAGTGCTGGAATTGATCCATCTTTAATAACAAGAAAAGTAGATAGAATACCTACGTTTGATCAAAACTATTCTAGTTTGGCAAAAAGACCTACAGAAGATTTTAGTGTTGATGCAGAAGTAACGTCTTTTGTAAAAGCACCAACTCTTGTTACTGATGCCTCTGTATTAAAGGATAAAACTATAGTGCCATTTGTTGTGGATAGGTCTATTAAAGATGCTAGAATAACAGGCGTAGGTGGTCAAAGGTTTGATAAGCCAGTGGATACTTATGGTGGTATACAATTTATGGATGATAGAGGAAAGGGAGAAGGATTTGCTTCTGCATTAAGTGCGATGACTAAAAAACAAAATACTTTGGAAACTATAGATATGATGGGTGGTAAGCCAGTAGGTATGCCAGTGGTCATGGCAGAAAGAAGTAGTGACTTTGCTATGGATCAAGCAGATATTTTCATGGAGATGATGAAAAATACCAAGATGACAAGAGAACAAAAAAAAGAGATGACTGATAATATAAGAGATATAACATACGTCAATACAGACAAAGAGACAGGTATAAAAACTGTTAGACAACCTTTTACAAAAGCACCACCTATTAGCAAACTAGAGGATTTTGGAGCATATCTTAAAAAAATATCTGGTAGTGATAGAGCTGCGTTAATGAAAAAAATGGATTCTGCAGTAATGAGGGATTTAGGTGCACCAAATATGGGTCATGCAAGACTAGCACTTACAAATCCAGGTTTAATGGCAGAGGATTGGTTAAGCATGGGTGGTAGATTTGTAGACCTTGATCCCAAAAGAGGTGTTCTACCAAGTACACATCCATCCTATGATAGTCAATTAATGAGAGCTAAAGATGCAGAAACATATACATTTGGCACTGGTATTCCACATACAATAATGCTAAGAAAACTTATGGAAAAACGTAGAGCAGAAGGTGATTATGGAAGATTTAAACCTCAATCACCAGACTATAAAACTATAGAAATGAAGCCACAAAATATAGAGGTTGTCGATCAACAACTTATTGACGAAGCATCTAAGTATTTAGAAATTAAAAGAAAGATAGGCGATAAAGAAGCATACGAATATGCACAGAAACTAATACCAGCTACATAAGGAGTTAACATGGCTAAGAAACCTGGACTATACGCTAACATTCACGCTAAGAAAAAAAGGATAGCTGCAGGCAGCGGTGAGAAGATGAAGAAAAAAGGTGACAAAGGTGCACCAGCAAAAGGTATATTTGCTAAGATAGCAAAGCAAGAAAAGAAAAAGAAGAACAAAAAGAAAACCAAAAAAGTATAGAGGTGCAAAATGGCTAAAGGCGTAAAGCATTATTTTAAAACAGGTAAAGAACATAAAGGTGCTACACATAAAGATGCTAAAGGTAGAGTTATGTCTGGTAAAACCCACACAGCATCAAGTAAGTTTCTAGTTCATAAAAAAGATTTGTCAGCAACTGCTAAAAAAGTTGCCAACGCATAAAGGGAGTAAGAAATAATGCCTGTACAAGTTAAAATTGTGGAAGAAAAAAAAGAAGAAGAAAAGAAAGAAGAAACAACTGAAGAGAAAAAAGAAGAAAGCAAGTAATGGCTACTTATAAAGGCAAAAAGGTTACACTAAATAAACCTAGACGTATTGCTAAAGGTGAAACATCCTATGGCAAAAAGAAGTCTGTGGTTTATGTGACTGATGGCGATAGGATAAAGCGTGTAACTTTTGGCGATCCTAATATGAGGATTAAGAAGAGTTCACCAGATAGACGTAAGAGCTTTAGAGCTAGACATAATTGTGCTAACGCTAAAGATAAGACTTCAGCAAAATATTGGTCATGTAAGGCGTGGTAAGATGAATCCATTTGGTGTATTTGCAAAATTAATTAATAAGGGTACTAGAGGTAAAGACGTAATACCATATCAAGGTGCTGGAGAAGTCCTTGATGCTATGCCTACAAAAGAACAACTTGAAGAGTTTGGCAATCTACCAAGTGAGAAAGAGCTTGTAGAAAAAGGCTTTGACACATCTACATTTTATCATGGTAGTCCAGAAAAAAACATTATGGAATTTGTACCACAAGCATCAGATAGATCAGCTTTTGGTGGTTATAGAGAAGCTCGTAAAGGTGAGCCTACAACTTTCTTTAGTGAAGATAAAAGATATGTAGAAGGATTTGCACTCAAAGGCAAAGGTGGCACAAGTGTGTTGGATGACAGAGGTAAATATATGTACAGTACGCCTTCTTCTACTGCACGAATATATCCTGTTAAGTTAAAAATGGACAATATATATGACTACAATAATCCCGAGCATCGTAAAAGATTAGAAGATGCTTTAGGCACTACTATGGAAGAAGGTGGTGAGATGGGGTATCAACTTCAAAGTGGTGATGCATTTGTATTACAACAACCAGAAATAAGTGGCGTAATAAAAGAATTAGGTTTTAGAGGCTATCTAACTAACGAAACAGATAGATTTAGACAAAGAACAGTTGGTTTATTCTATCCAGAAGAAGGTGACGTAAGAAGTGTATTTGCACAGTTTGATCCTAAGAAGGCGAAGATGCTCCAATACCAGATGCACCTTTTGTAAAAGATACAGAGAAATGGACAGGACTAGCTATAAAAAGATTATTACAAATGGCAGAAAAAGGTGACTACGATCATATAGCATTTAGCCCTGGATCAGTGCAATTCGATAGATGGGGTGATGAAGGTTTAATAAAATATTATGATGAGATAATACCTAGCGTTGCTAGAGACACTACTAAGAAGATGAAAGACAAGTCTGCAAACATGAATACAACTGGATTTGTAAATATAGAAATCCCAACTGGCAAAACTTTAAGTATAGCAGAAGATGCTCGTGAGGGATTTTATATATACGATGAAACTGGAAACACAATGATTGAAGGAAATAAATTTTTTGATACGAAAGAAGAAGCGAGAGAATTTATTAAAAATAATTTAGATATGACTCAAAAAGGACAAGAAACCTTTGCAATAAACATAACACCTAAAATGAAAGCAACAGTTAGAGGTGGTATGCCTTTATTTTCTACTGTAGGTGGTATGGTGGGTTTAGGAGCACTAGGCAGTATGCCTAGCACTCAAGATGGTGGAACTTAATAACCATACTGTTGATAAAATGCTTGATCTTCTTCTTCTGTAGTTGTAGCTGAAACTGCATCTACAATAGCTACGAAAGCCTCATAGGGATCGTTTCTAGCTACAGTGAAGTCAACACCACTAGAAGTCTTAATTGATGCTTGTACCTCATCCATAGGGAAAGCAGTGACACAACCAACTGTTTTATAATTATAACCATCTTCTGTATAATTAATATTCCATATTGGTGTATCTGTATCCCAACCATATATATGTAACGAAGGATTGTTAGTTGTAATTCTCTCAAAACTATACTGAATGTTAGTAGGATGACCTTTTTTATTTACATAACTATTGTAGCTACCATAACCTACTATTTCTTTTGATAAAACTGTCTGCATTTTTTTCTCCAAATTTTGTTGTTCGTTTATCTTATTTAATTAATATAATATATGTATCTACAAATGTCAACCCTTTAATAAGGTTTTATTTAATTTTATTTCTAGCTTCTTTTAACATCCTTGCACACTCAACTCTATTAAAGAAATTGCATCTATTAAATAAATACCTATGCAAGTTATTCATATTTGTTTTAGCTCTAATACAAAGCTGATACCCATAGTAAAATCTTTGTATGTCTTTCTTTGTATAAGCATCACCTATGCATTGAAATACAGAGGTGTGCCCATTGATCATACTCATCATGTTCATATAGCTATCCTTTCATAATAACCATTAGCAGTCCTAACAGACTTTACATCAAACCAATATGACCAACGACTATCCCAAGTATCGTACACAGTGCCATTTTTCATACACATTAGATGCCTATTTACTGCAACTATAATATTACCTTTATTTGTAAGCTCATCAAGTTTAGTTCTTTCTTTTGATCCAAACTTACGAAGTGATACCCATCTCCAATTATTGTTTAGAAGATAGTCATGGTAAATCTTTTTATAGTTACCACTTCTAGGCGATCCACCTTTTTCTCTAGTTCTAGATTTCATTTGCTTAGATAGCTTAGTATTCTTTTTAGCTATGTAATCTTTATTAAGATCAAACAATTTATCATAAATTACTTTGTAATCTATTTCAGTAGCAATGGCGATTGCTCTAACTACACAATCGCCTGCTTCACCTTTAAAGTAGTTTGATCTACCACCATCACTATAAGTAAAATTTAGTTCCATTAAGCAACTCCCTTTTCTGCTTCATGTATTCTTAATGCTTCTTCTTCTGCAAGGTTTTGTATTCCACAAAGAGTATCGTACTCTGTCATAAATTTTACTTTAGCAAATTCTACTGCTTCTTTTTTTGTATCAAACATATCTACACATTTTCCATTATACAAAACAGTCCAATTCCAAAGGTTATCCCATTTACCTACAGTTGATTTACAAACTTTCCAATTTCCTAATTTCATTTTATTCTCCAATTTTTGTTATATTAGATGGCTTGATATTTTGAATTTTATCTTGATGCACATTATAAACTTTTACTTTTTGTGCAGTAAATCCAACGACTCTTCCTAAAGATGCACCAATATGCTGATGGTCAAGGTTAACTCTATCGTTAATTTTAAGTTCTCTATTATAATAATCTAATTTTTTTTCGATAGTCATTTTTTTCTCCAAATTTTGTTTTTCATCTTTCCTTACACACATTATATCAGAACCCTTTAAACATGTCAACCACTAAATTGGGTTAAATAAACATTTTTTTTGGGTTGACTTATGTGTTTACATATGATAGAATGTATTTAAGGTAAATAACGAACAACAAAATTTGGAGATTTTTTTATGAAGAACGTAATCAAAACAAAGCCTAAAGAAAAGTCTTGGGTTAGTGCAAAATTATTTCAAGTTTATTTTAATCAAATGAGACTGCCAATATGTGGACTTAGATTTGCATGGGCAGTAGTAGGTCATAAATGGGTTAGGGTGCAACTACCTTTTTGTAGCACCAAGTTCAAGATGAGACGATCCATATGGGATCAAATGGATGTAATGGGAAAGGGAGCATAGTAATGAAAGTAAAAAAACATACGTCTATTTGGTATTCTTTGGATATTGAAATAGAAGAAAGAAAAAACCTCTTTGACACTTTGTGTCATTGGGGTATCATTTCACAAGTAAATGTATTTACATATTGGAAAAGATTTGAGAACAATAAATTTGAACTATCTGATATAGACCAATGTGAGGAAAGAGTTGACAATGCATTTAGAAGAGCAATTGATATTAAAGAAAACCTTTTAAGGAGTTGGGAACTAGATCACAGTATCAATGAAGATGTAATTGAGGATGCTTACAATCTTATAAGCAAACAACTCAAAGACCTAACTGATGATCACTACAAAATTCAAAACATATTTAAAGATATAAAAGCAAATATAATCTTAAAACAAATGGAGTAATTTCTGGGAGGTTATTATGAAATTTCTTATTATACTTTTTCTTGTCTTGCTATGTTGTTTTAGTAAAGCAAAGGCAAATGAGATAGAATGTCTTGCTCTTAACATATACCATGAAGCAAGAAATCAGCCAACAGTAGGCAAACTAGCAGTAGCACAAGTAACAATGAATAGGGTAAAAGATGTTAGATTTCCAAATACTATTTGTGGAGTTGTTTATCAGGGTTATTATTCCAACAATTTTCCTATAAAAAATAAATGCCAATTTAGTTGGTGGTGTGATGGTAAGTCAGATAAGCCAAAAGATTTGCAATCATGGAAATATTCGTTAATGTTAGCTAGGCATATGCATGAAGGGTTTTTTGATAATATAGATGTAGTAAAAGATGCCACACATTATCATGCTGTTTATGTAAAGCCTTATTGGGTTAATAAAAAACGAAAGATAAGGACAATAGCAGATCATGTCTTTTATCAATGGGAAAAATAAGTTTGATTATTGTGTAGAGTGTGGCGAAGAATTATTGCCTTCTAATAGAAAACGTACAAATCCCAAGTCGTGTTATAAATGCAGAGGCATAGACATTATGCCTAATCACGAACTTAATAAAGTTGCTAAAGAAGCTCTAAACCCAAATTCTGATGAATCTGATGGTGGTAATGTATTCGAGGATGACCCAAGAGCAATTAAATATAATGACAATGAAGTTGGCAGAGTAATCAAAAAATCTATTGGATATGTTTATAGTGAATGTGCTATGGCAGATACAATTGTAGATACAAAAAAATAATGAATTGTCTTTTGCATTTTATTAGTTATTATATTTATTATGAACAGAACTCAATTTTCATCATTAATATCCAAAGGGGGTAAATCAATGAAATATGGTAAATCAACTGTGGCTAAAAAGAAAACTAAAAAAAACAAAAAGAAAAAAATGGTTAAGAAATATGGAAAATAAAGACGTAAAAGTTGTTGTGACTGGCGTTGCAATGTCAGGGGAAAGTCAATTAAATGAACACAATAGAACTCTTAAAGATGATAAAGAAGAATCTAAGGGAGAAGAAATCTGCAATAGCAGAGAAGATGATTGAAGGTCGAGAAACTGATTTTCATTCATACCAAAAAGACGTTGGTGTAGCACAAGGGTTGGAAGATGCTTGTGTTATTATTGACGAAACATTAAACAAACTAGACGAAGGAGATGAATAGTCATGCCTCATCCACATGAAGTTGTTAAAATATATACAGACGAAGAGACTAAGGGCACTTGTGCCAAACATCAATTGCCTATTCCTATGGGATGGAAAATATTGATACAACCAAACCAAATCAAACAGCAAACTAAGGGTGGGATTATACTGCCTTCTAAAGCACAAGAGAATGAAGCGTATTTAACTGCTCATGGTGAAGTTGCTGGTATTGGTGAACTTGCATATAGAGAAAGAAGCACTGGAGCTAGTTGGCGTATAAATAATAAACCAAAAATTGGCGATAGAGTAACTTATGGAAAATATGCTGGACAAAAACTAGTAATAAATGGAGTAAGGTTTCTTTTACTTAATGATGACGAGATAACATCTATCTTGCCACATGACGTTGAAGTTACTGCATATCTATAACTGCGAATAACTTGGAGAACGCACCCATGCAAGAAGAAAACAATCCTGTAATTGAAGAAATAGAAAAAGAGATTGAGGACACTAAGCGAAAAGCTAGTGGAGATGATTTTGAAATTGAGATTGCAGAAGAACAACCTAAAGAAGAAGAAAAACAAGAAGTAGAAACAAAAGCAGAAGAAACAGATGAATATGGCTCAAAGGTTCAAAATAGAATTAAAAAGCTAGTTGAACAAAGGCGTAATGCAGAATTAGAAACCAAAAGACAACAAGAAGCCAACGATCAACTTTCAAAAAGACTAGAAAGATTAGAAAGAGGCACACAAAGTCAAGCTCAAAATCAAGCCTCTAAAGAGTTTGAACAAAGATATAACCTTACTAGACAAGCCTTAACTAAAGCAGTCGAGGAAGGCGATACAGAAGCACAAGTTAATTTTTCTGAACAATTAGCTGATATGAGAGCATCTATAAGAGTAAACGAATTGCAAAAACAAATGCAACAAAGCCAATCTTACTCACCTACAGTTGGAAGAGCACAACAAGTAGCCACAAACCCCACGCCACAGAAAGCTATGGGATGGTGGGAAAGTAATAGATGGTTTAATGGCAAAGGATATGAGAGGGAAACGGCTGCAGCTAGAGCTATAGACGTTCAACTTGATTTAGAAGGATTTGATAAAAATTCAGATGAATATTATAACAACTTAAATAGTCGTTTACAAAAAATGTTCCCTGAGTTAATATCAAATAGTGAAGTTGCTGAAAGTAAGCCAAGAGCAAAAAGTAGTAAAGTAGTAACACCATCTACAGGTGGCTCATCTTACAAAGGTAATCGTGTGCGAATGACACAAGACCAACTTAGGATGGCTAGAGAACTTGGAATAAATGATGAGGCAAGTCTTAAAAAATATGCGTCAGAAATACAAAAAAGTCAGGGGAGATAGTTATGACTGAGAAGAGAAATGTTAGAGCAAGCGAAATAAGAGAAAGTGTACGAGATGAAGAGAGTAGACCTCAAACATCTTGGACACCACCAGCGTTGTTGGATGCACCAGAAGCTCGACCAGGTTATGTCCAACGATGGGTTGCTACCTCGATTCAGGGGAAGGACACACCAGATAACGTATACAAACGTATGCGTGAAGGGTGGGAAGCTCGCCCTGCTGACACTGTGAAAAGTACGTTGTTTCCAACTATTAATCACGGCCAGTGGGAAGGTTGCATTGGAATTGAAGGAATGTTGCTTTGCGAAATGCCAGAAGATAAACATAAAGCTATGAAAGCATATCATAATGGCAAAAGCAGAGAGCAAAACGATTCACTTTCAGGCGATCTTGATGCGTTAGGTCGTAAGGCTGGACAACCAATCTTTCAAGAGAGGAAGAGTTCAGTTAGTGGTGGCAGACAAATGTCTGTCATGGATGATTAACTTTTACTAGGAGAAAAAAATGGCAAATGTAGACGCCGCTTTTGGGTTTGTACCCATTCGTCACCTAAGTGGAAATGGTTATTCACGTGCTAACAAATATACTATTACTTCAGGATTAGCTGAAAACATCTTTACTGGTGATTTAGTTATCATAACTGCAGATGGCGTTTTAACACCTCATTCTGCAAGTGAAGTTAATAATATAGGAGTTTTCGCAGGAGTATCTTATACTGCTTCAGATGGCTCATATGTTTATTCACAGTACTGGCCGTCAGGAACAACTGCAACTAATATAAGTGCATATGTTTATGATGATCCATATACAGTGTTTAAAGTTCAATCTGCAGGAACACCTGCCCAGACTAACATTGGTAATTGTGCTGAAGTTGTCGCTGGTGCTGGTTCTACTACTACAGGTCAATCAGGTTTTGAAATCAATGGAACAATGGCAGCAGGTACTGCAAGTTGTAAAATCCTTGGTTTATACGAAAGTCCTGATAATGCCTTTGGTACAAATGCAATAATGGAAGTTCTTATCAATGAGCACTTGCTCAAAGATAGTGCTGGAATATAGGGAGATTTAGACAATGGCAATGAATAGAGCACAATTTGCAAAAATGCTTGAGCCTGGTTTAAATACCTTGTTCGGCTTAGAATATGACAGTTACCCACCAGAGTATGCAGCAGTATTTGAAAGCAATACTTCTCAAAAAGCATTTGAGGAAGATGTATTGTTGACAGGTTTTGGTGCAGCTCCAACTAAAGACGAAGGTGCAGGAGTATCTTATGACTCTTCATCACAACAATGGACTGCTCGTTATCAGCACGAAACTGTTGCTTTAGCTTTCTCTGTTACAGAAGAAGCTGAAGAAGATGGTCTTTATGGGTCTCTAGCATCAAGATATACAAAGGCGTTAGCGAGATCAATGGCTACAACCAAAGAGATCAAAGCATCTAATGTATTGAACAATGCAACGAGTACTGCTGGTGGAGATGGAGTGTCCTTATTAAGTACATCTCATCCAACTCAAAATGGCAATCAAAGTAATACTTTGGCAACTGCTGCAGATTTATCTGAGACTTCATTAGAAAGTATCTTGATAAACATTGCAGATATGAAAGATGATCGTGGTCTTAGGATCGCTGCTCAAGGAACAATGTTAATTATTCCTACTGCATATACTTTCGTAGCTGAGAGATTACTAGAAAGTCAATTAAGAACTGGAACTGCTGATAATGATCTTAACGCAATTAAATCTGGTGGATATTTACCACAAGGTTACCATGTGATGAGAAGGTTAACAGATAGTGATGCGTTCTTTATTAAGACTGACGTACCTGATGGTCTTAAAATGTTCCAAAGAAGTCCTATGAAAAAAGGGATGGAAGGTGATTTTGAGACAGGAAATGTACGCTATAAAGTAAGAGAAAGATATTCTTTTGGTTTTACTGATTGGCGTGGTATTTTTGGTACAGAAGGTGCCGCATAATAATTAAGATGGGAGAGGGGATAACTCCTCTCCTTAACATAACCCTTGACTGCGAAAGCAGACAGTTGCCAAGACAAGGAGATTGACATGGCTAAATCGACTTTTTCAGGACCAGTAGTATCCAATAATGGTTTTATATCTGCTGGTTCTAATAATATTAAAAACATTACTGCAGAAACAACTTTAACATTTAATGATCATGCTGGTCGCATTATAGAAGTAAATGATGCAGATGGTGCAGTAACATTACCTTCTATCGTATCTGCAGAATTAGGTGCAAAATACACATTTTTTATAGGTACAGATGCAACAGACTTAGATATCAAAACTGATGGAACTGACAAATATGTTGGGTCAATTATGGTTGCAGTCACAGATGGAGCAAAAAAATCTTTTATTCCAGGAGCTACAAATGATGTAATATCATTAAATGGTGGCACACAAGGTGGTGACAAAAATTCATATGTTGAGATTACTGCACTTGCAACTGCTGAATATCTAGTGCAAGGCGTATTGATTGGTTCTGGAACAGTAGCGACACCTTTTGCTGATAGTTAATAGGAGAAGTAAATGGCTGATATAACATCAAGCACCATTCTTTCTGAAAATACTCATCAAATTGTTATGGCATTTCAATATCAGTATGTAGATACTGGAGATGAATCTGCAGTAAAAAAGGTAGATGTTTCAACATTACAATCAAACGCCAATGGCAGTCCATGTACTGGAGTAAAGATTACAAAGTGTACTTGGGTTGTTAAAGGAATGACTGTAAGAGTTTTAGCAGATGCTGATGCTGATATTATTATGCTAAATCTTGATGAGGGTCAAAGTGGTGAAGTAGACTACACAGAGGTAGGTGGTTTACCTAACACGAAGCAGACTGGTACAAGTCCAAGTGGTGATATAATGTTTACCACAACTGGTGCAGGAAGTGGTGATTCGTATCAAATAGTTTTAACAATGACTAAGAAATATTAGAGTGAAATATGGCAACATCTGGAACAGTTGCATTTAGACCTAATGTAGAAGAGATAATAACTGAAGCATTCGAGAGATGTGGCATTGATACCCAAACTAGAACTGGAGATCATGCCAGGTCTGCTCGTAGAAGCATAAACTTATTATTCTCAGAATTTGCAAACAGAGGTATAAATTATTGGACTGTAACACAAAACACTTTGACACTTGTCAATGGCACAACTAATTATACTCTGCCAGTAGGCACTATAGATATATTAGATGCAGTTATAAGAGATAGCAGTTCAGATACAGATCAAACAATAAACAGAATTACAATACAAGAATACAACCAATTGCCAAACAAATCTAATGCTGGAAAACCAAGTCAATATATGCTTGATAGGCAATATACGCCAGTAATTTACTTTTGGAGTGTACCAAATACATCAACATATTCTTTAGTATATTGGGCAATGAACCAACAAGAGGATGTAAACGCTTCAAATCAAGATACAGATATACCATATAGATGGAGTGATGCAATTTGTGCTGGATTATCTGCAAAATTAGCTATGAAGTATACACCAGAAAAATTTCAGATATTAAATGAGATGTACGAAAGAGCATTTAACTTTGCAGCATCAAGCGATAATGATGGTGTAAGTCTAAGAGTACAACCAACTGCATTGAATATGATATAATGGCAAGATACGCATCAGGTAAAAAATCAAAGGCAATAAGCGACATAACTGGTTTTAAAGTTAGATATACATCGCTTAAAACTACTTATGATGGATTGAGAGTAGAGCCAGAAGAATTTGATGTTAAGCACCCACAATTAACTCCAGCTAAAAATGTCTTTGATGCAACTGCTTTATTTCAACCACGACCTGATAATGCACAAGAGAACGTAAAATTATTTTTAGGATTTACTCAAGATATATTTGCAAGTAAAGTTGACAAATCACAAAAAGGTATAGGCGTAAGAGCATCTGGAAGTGTTGCATTATTACCACGGTCAAGTTTTAATTTTGGTAGTGATGTTGATGGATTAGCTGGAACTGGTGCATTAGGAACTGCAAGCGTTGAAACAGAACAGATAATTAATGAGGAATCTGTTAGTGGTACAGGTGCAGTTGGTGTAGTTAATGCAATAAGTAATGCAATTACTGTAACAGTTTCATCTGTAGAGGGTGCAAATAAATACTTTATTGGTGGATCACAACAACCAACCTTAGAATTAGCTGAAGGCAATACTTATGTATTTACATATCCATCAGCACACCCATTTAGATTTTCAACAACGTCTGATGGAACTCATAATAGTGGCTCTGAATATACAAGTGGTATAACTCACGATTCATCTACACAAACAACATTTGTTGTTCCTACTGGAGCACCACAATTATATTATTACTGTTCACAACATTCTGCTATGGGTGGAACTGCAAATACTCCAAGTGCTTCTGTAACAGTTGGATTAAGCATTATTGAAAGTGGTTTAGCAGGAACTGGAGCAATAGGTGATTTTACATTAGTTGGTAATCCAGTAGAAACTGGTGTAGCAGGAACTGGTGCTATTGGTGATGCTACAGATATTAAGCTAAGTGGTTGGGGTCAATCAACATGGGGTCAAGGTACATGGGGTGATGGATAATGAATTACACAGAGTTAAAAACCAATATACAAAATTTTATAGAAGATGATAGTACAGAGTTAACTACATCTATTGACGTTATAATACAACAAGCTGAAGAAATGATATTTCAAAGATTACCTAGCTTACCTTGTTTTAGGCAGATAAGAACAAATAATTTTGTTGTAGGTGAGGCTGACGTTGTTATTCCTAATGCTAGAATGATTAGACAATTTGGTGTAACTGATAGTAGTAGCAATGTATTCTTTCTTGATCATAGAATAGACAGTTATTTGCGAGATTACCACCCTAATGCAAGCACAACCTCTACACCTGAGATGTATGCCACTAAATCATCATCAACAAGTGGTGTTACATTGACAGTAGCACCTACCCCAAGTGCTACTTTAGCCTACCAAGTTGATTTTATTGCGCCTGTCACAGGGTTATCCTCCAGCAATACAACAACTTGGTTAGGCGATAATGCAGAAACTGTGCTTCTGGCTGCAGCAATGTATGAAGTTTCTGCTTTCCTAAAAGCACCAGAAACGCTACAATTGTACAAAGCTCAATTTGATGAAGCTATTGCATTGTTTCAACAAGAGATGGGAAGAAATTACACAGCAGAATATAACGCAGGAATATAAGGAGAATTAAATGTCAATAGCTCAAGCAATGTGTACATCATTTAAAGCAGAAATATTAGATGAACAACACGATTTAATAGCAGATACTTTAAAAATAGCACTTTATACCAGTTCAGCTAGTTTAGGTGCAGGAACGACTGCATACTCAACAAGCAATGAAATAAGTGGTGCTGGATATACTGCTGGTGGTGAAACATTAGGAAGTAAAGCAATTACAACTCATGGCACATCTGTTTGTTTTGATTTTGCTGACCCAACATGGACAAGTGCAACTTTTACTGCAAATGGTGCATTAATTTATAATGATACCAATGGTGATAAAGCAATAGCAGTTTTAGCATTTGGTGGTGACTTCACAGTAACTGGTGGTACATTTCAGATAGTTTTACCAGCAGCAGGAACTAGTGGTATAATTAGAATAGATTAGGAGTTAAATAAATGGCTAGTTATGTAAATAATCTTAGATTATTAGAAATAGCACAAGGTGCTGAAAGTGGAACTTGGGGTACAAAAACAAACCTTAATTTAGAACTTATTGGTGAAGCATTAGGATTTGGAACAGAGGCGTTGTCAGATGCATCAACGCATACAACTACAGTTCTTGATGGTGGTGCAGATCCAGCCAGAGGAATATATCAAATATATACTGGGTCACTTAGCCAAGCGTGTACAATAACAATAGCTCCAGATGACATGAAAAGAGTTCATATAATAAAAAATGGCACAAGTGGATCGCAAAACATACTTATAAAACAAGGATCAGGTGGTGGAGCAGCAGTCACCATTCCTCCAGGAGACACAAAGGTTGTTTCATTAGATGGTGGTGGCAGTAGTGCAATAGTCACAGATGTGTTTGCTTCATTAAGTGTAGTTGATTTAAAAGTACAAGATGATTTAACTTTGAGTTCAGATAGTGCAGTAGTAACTTTTGGAGCAGATGGTGATACTACATTAACACATACAGATGGCACAGGTTTAACTCTTAATAGCACTAACAAATTAACATTTGGAGATGCAGCAAGTTTTATACATCAAAGTGCAGATGGTGTTTTAACAGTAGATGGTGAAGCAACCATTGATTTAAATGCAAGTACAGCAGTACTTGTAAGCCATGATCTTAAATTAAATAGTGATGGTGCAATTTTAGGATTTGGTGTTGATAACGAAGTAACTTTAACTCATGTACATAATGCTGGTCTTATTTTAGGTGGTACTGCTCCTTCTCTTACAATAGGTGATGCTGGTGAAGAAGATACAAAATTAGTATTTGATGGTAATGCTCAAGACTTTTATGTTGGACTTGACGATAGTGCAGATGACCTTGTCATAGGTAAAGGCTCTGCTGTAGGCACAACTCCAGCATTATCAATAGATGAAAACTTATTAGTAACCATATCAGATGATATATTAGTTACAGATAGGGCATATGGTGGAGCATTAGAAGCAGAAAATGATGGTAGCTTTAATCTAGCAGAGGGTAATGATTTTAGTTGCACTACTGCAGGCAGTACAGAGATAACATTTACTAATGCTAAAGCTGGGCAATCTGGTAATATTAAATTTGTACAGAGTGGAGGGCATACAGTAACTGCAAATGCACTTGTAGCCATTAATGCAGATGCTTTAAGTACTTTAGCGACAACAGGCACATATCACTTAGCTTATTTTTGTACGGCAGATAGTGGTAACGATACAATATTAGTTTCAGTATCAGGTATATTAACATAAGGTTGACCTATGAGTGTAATAAAAGCAAATGGTGCAGGTGATCAAAGTTTAGGTTTCTATAATGGTGTTGCTACACAGTCATTGAGGTTTGATAGAGCTTCCGACCCTTATTTAAATAGAACTGCAACTTTAGGTAATAGAAAAACATGGACATTTAGTACATGGTTAAAAAGAAGTGGGTTTACTAGTGCTGTTCAGTATATTTTTGGAACAAATGTGAGCAACAATGATGCAACATCAGCAAGCATTTTTATTGGTTCTGACAATAAGATATATGTTGTTCCATGGTCTAATCATTTTGTAAATACTGATGCTGTACTAAGAGATGTAGGTGCTTGGTATCACATAGTAGTTGATTTTGATACAACACAAGCAGGAAGTGCTAATGCTGATAGAGTCAATATTTATATTAATGGAGTTGACCAACCATTAACTAATGGTGGTGCTACTTTAGGTTTAAATACAGATTGGGCGATAAATTTAAACCAAGCAAATACTAGAATTGGTGATTTGTATGGTGATGCTAATGAATTAGATGGCTATTTAGCAGAAACTAATTTTGTAGATGGTCTATCATTAGATGCAAGTTATTTTGGCGAAACAAAGAATGGTGTTTGGATACCTAAAACACCAAATGTAAGTGACTATGGAACAAATGGCTTTAGATTACAATTTAATGCTGATGGTTTAAATGAGTCTAGTGGTACTGTTTCTAGTCCAACAAATATAGGTGATGATTCAAGTGGGAAAAATAATCATTTTTCAGTTAGTGGTATAGTCGCATCTGATTGTAATATGCCCGATAGTCCAGAGAATAATTTTGCTACTATAAATCCTTTGCATTTTAGAGTTTCTAATGGAACACAAACTTATAGTGAGGGAAATTTAAAATATGGACAACCAACTGCTAATAGTTGGGGATTTGGATTTACTACATTAAATGTCAAGTCTGGAAAATGGTATGCAGAATTAAGATGTGCTGGAAATACATCAGTTAATGCAGGAGTTGCAAATGTAGGTCACTATGGGTATCACAAGTTTGTTTCAGATCAGAACCCTCAAAACGAAACTGGAATTTGGCAATTAAACATGGATGGGACTGCTACTAAAACACGATTTAATAATTCTACTGCTAGTGCAACTTATACTGGGTTTGGGAATGGTCAAATTCTTGGTATATTATTAAATGCAGATGATAAGGAATTAAGTTTTACTGTAGATGGAACATTACAAACTGGATTTGGTTCTAGTGGAGTAGTTGATATTTCTACTGGTGGTAGTGCTAGTGATGAATGGTCATTTTTTGCAAATACGTACTATGGTTCTAGTGAAACTATGACTTGGAATTTTGGTCAAGACAGTTCATTTTTAGGAACAGAAACAGCTACCTCTAATGCAGATGCAAATGGCAATGGTACATTTCATACAGCACCACCATCAGGCTATCTAGCATTATGCACAGCAAATCTTCCAGAGCCTACGATTGGTGCAAATTCTGATACACAAGCTGATGACCATTTTAATCCAGTTATTTATAATGGACTTAATAGCACTGCACAAGATATAACTGTTGGTTTCGTTCCTGATTGGGTATGGATTAAAACAAGAAATGCTGCAATATCAAATATGTTATATGATTCAAGTAGAGGAGCAACAAAATTTTTACAAGCTGATGCAACTGGAGCAGAGGGAACTGGTTCAGATTCTCTCACAGATTTTGATGTCTCTGGTGGTGGCTTTTCTTTAGGAGCAGATTCATCAACAACAGCAGTAAATAATAATGGAAAAACTTACGTTTCTTGGAACTGGAAAGCAAATGGTGGCACAACAACTACTAATGATGCAAGTTCAACTGGTATAGGTGACAGAGATAGTGTGTATCAAGCAAACACTACAGCAGGGTTTAGTATAGTAACTTATACTGGTAGTGGTCAAACTGGAGCAGGTAATGATGACACTTATGCTCATGGATTACAAGTTAATGGTGTAGCAACGACTCCAGAAGTAATTATATGCAAAAACAGACAAACTACAGATGCTTGGCTATTTGGTGCGACTGCAATACCTAGTTTTGATTGGGCAAATGACTATATGCATTTTAATGATACCATAGCCCATCAAACTAATGCCAATCGTTCGGCTTTTAGTGTAGCACCTACAAGCACAGTTTTTAGTGTTGGTGAGTTTCTTAATAAAACTAATAATTATGTGGCTTATCTATTTGCATCAGTAGAAGGCTATTCAAAGTTTGGCAGTTATACTGGAAATGGTAATAATGATGGTACGTTTGTTCACTTAGGCTTCAGACCCTCACTAATTATGACAAAAAGAACTAACTCAACTAGTAATTGGGTAATACAAGATAGTGTACGTCAAACTTTTAATCCGAGTGATGCTTGGCTTAGACCTAATACATCTGATGCTGAGGGAACTACTAGTCCAGACCTTGATTTAGACTTTGTGAGTAATGGATTTAAAATTAGAAACAATGGTACTGACAATAACATAAGTGGTAGCACATACATATACCTGGCATTTGCCGAATCACCATTTAAGTATGCAAACGCAAGATAGGAGAAGATAATGGCTTGGAAACACAATGGTAGAACCATAAAAATAGGAAAAGCATGGGTAAGTGATGATAATACTAAATACCCTCGCCAGTGGAACAATCTTACAGATGCAGAAAAAAAGTCTGCTGGTTTGGTTTGGGAAGATGATCCAGTAGTAGAAACTTTTGACAATAAATTTTATTGGGCAAAAGATATTGAACGTAAACTAGCAGATGAAAATGTAGTTGATAAAGATGGTAAGGCAGTTATTGATAGTAGAACTGGAAAGCAAATGGTTCAGTTAGGTCTTAAATCAAATTGGATTGCACAAACTAAAACAACTGCTAATGGTTTACTTTCATCTAGTGATTGGTATGTAACAAGGAAAGCAGAAGCAGATATAGCAATACCATCTGACATAGGCAAATACAGAACAGATGTTAGAGCAGCAAGTAAAACTATAGAAGATAAGATTAATGGTTGTTCAGACCTAGATGCTTTCAAAGCATTGTTTGATGTTCCAGTAGATAGTGACAAAAAGCCAACTGGCCCAGCACCTATATTTGATTTTCCAGATGAGGTGTAAATGGCTAAACTTACAACACAAGAAATTCATGTTACTTTAGAAAAACATATCGCTGTTAGTGATGAACGCTGGAAGGAAACTATTTTAAGAATAAAACGTATGGAGCATATTATGATTGCAACATCTGGTACTGCTATCGTTATGTTGATTGGTTTGTTGGTAAGATAAAGCATGACTGCATTTTTCCTGGTTTGTTTTTTAGGGATGCAATTAGAAGGTGGTATATATTTTAAAAATGTAAACCATTGCGTTATGTATAAAGATAAATTGCATAATCAAGTTGTTATGAAAGGACAAGACGAGCAAAAATATCAATGTATGTGTAAACTTGTACCTAATATAGACCCTAGTAAAGTAAAGGTGTATTGATGACAGATGAAAAAAAGAAAATTATAAATTTAGATTTAAGCAATAATTCTTTTGAACTTTCTCTTAGAATACTTGGCAACGAATTTGTAGCTATAAAAATAGGCTCTACAAACTTTAGTGGTAAACTAATAGCTGGTGGAATATTAATGTTATTTTTTACTTTTATGCTACTAGAAGTTTTTGGATTAAATGAGATTCTACAATGACAAAAACATTAGAAAAAAACTCAAAGTTTGCAAAATTAGATACTAATGGTGATGGTGTAGTTTCTGATAAAGAATTTGAAATGAAAGAAAAACTAATTCTTTTAGAAAATAGAGATAAGAAAGAAG
>JACKZZ010022499.1_pt1 | contig 33608 bp, 28 predicted proteins | sample 8027871 | NCBI WGS metagenome assembly JACKZZ01 (sample SAMN15724774, study PRJNA655200) | protist metagenome | isolation source: fluorescence activated cell sorting (FACS) single amplified genomes of... | place: USA: West Boothbay Harbor, Gulf of Maine | collected 2000-07-19
CACTTATTAAAGAATACATGGATATTGGCGTTCGTAACGATGAACAATTAATTAAAATGGCAACCATAGTACAGCGTGCGCTTAATAATAGTTCTAGCGATGATTCAATGGGTATTACAGATGAAGAAAAACAACAATTAATGGCAGAGTTAGATAAACTTAACGAAAACTTCGAAGAGAAAAAGGATGAATAAAAAAGGCTTTTCTGCTTTAGCTCTATTAAAAGCTATTGATGGTTTAACTGAAGAATGCACTGAAGATACTGACATTCAATTTGAAAGTTTATCTCAAGAGTTAATTGATTTAGGTCAAGAACAAGAAGAAGATGGAGAACCTGTAGTATCTAATATTAATGGTTTTGAACTTTCTGTAGAAACAGAAACAAATACTATAGGAGATTTAAAAAGAAGATTTGCAGTTGCAAAAGATTCTAGAGGAACAACATTATTAAAAGGAGAACCATCGTTCAGTTCAGTAGATCAAATATTAATAGATGAATTAGTATTTTACATTGAACAAAACGATTTAAAAGCAGTTTAAGTTAATATTTATAATAAATCATTGCATATGAAAATTAGTCAATTAAAAACTATAGTAAAAGAAGCAGTAAAGGAAGCCATTCAAGATGAATTAAAAGATATTCTTCTAGAAGCAGTTCGTGCTCCAAAACAAACGGTTTATGAAACCCTTGGTACTTCTCAAACAACGGTAGCGGCACCAAGCCCTATGAACCCAGTAATGAAAAACACTTCCATGCCTCCTAGTGATAAAATAGCTATGAGAGAAAGCATACAGAATGTATTAGGAGGAATGATGCCTGGGTCAAATGGTACAATGTCAGCAACAACAAATAATATACCTTTACAAGTAACAAACGCTGATACTGCAGGTCCAAATGGAAAATTACCTGAAGGAAATGTATCCATGGAACAAATTATGGGGTTAATGAATAAAAGATAATTAAATGGCATTTGGAGAAAGAAGAATATTTCCGGTTGATTTAAATACTAGAAGGGCTGTGGGTATTAACCTCCCCCTTAATGGAGATGCTGTCTTTGACCCAAACTATACTACTAAAGAAGCAATAAAAAGTAATTTAATTAATTATTTATTAACAAACCCAGGAGAAAGGATAGCTAATCCCCTTTTTGGCGCGGGTTTAAGAGAATTTATATTTACTCAAATCGCTAAAGAAAATTTAGATTTTCTAAAAGAAGACATACAAGATAAAATAACAGCAGAATTTGATGATATACAGTTAGATAGTATAATAATAACTGAAGAGGCGGATTATAATACTGTAAAAATACAAATTGATTATTCAGTACCAAATACTAATATCAATGATAATTTAATATTAAATTTTGCGTAAATAATGGCAATTAACAGAAACATAAATTATATTAATAAGGACTTTGCAGATTATAGATCTCAACTTATTAATTTCTCACAAACATATTTCCCTAATACTTACTCAGATTTTGATGCAAGTTCTATAGGAATGATGTTTATAGAACAAGCTTCTTATGTGGGGGATGTTCTTTCATTTTATCTTGATAACCAAGTACAAGAAACTTATTTACAATACGCTAGACAAAATAATAATATATTTGAACTAGCTTATATGTTTAATTATAAACCAAAAGTAACAGGTTTAGCTACAGTTGATATTGATTTTTACCAACTACTCCCAGCTAAAACACTACCATCTACAGAAATTGTTCCTGATTATGATTATTCTTTATTTGTAGGGGCAAACACTACAGTATCAACTAGATTAGGTGGAAATTATATTATAGAAGATCCTGTAGATTTTACAGTTTCTAGCTCCCAAGACCCTACAACGGTTAGTATAGCACAAATTTCTTCAGGTAACCCAACTTATTATTTACTTAAGAAAACAAGAAAAGCCACCTCCGGAACCATTCAAACTACAACTTTTACTTTTGGGGATTTTCAAGAATTTCCAACTGTAGATATTAATAATGGTAGTATATCTCATATAATAGATATATTTGATACAGACGGAAATGAATACTTTGAAGTAGATCATTTAGGACAAGAATTAGTTTATACTGCATTAAAAAATAGTAATACTAATGATCCTAATAATTACCAAGATAGTGATGATGCTCCTTATCTATTACAAACTAAACAGGTTCAACGTAGATTTGCAACAAGATTTAAATCAGATTCTCAATTACAAATACAATTTGGTTCAGGTAACCCATCAGATACTGATGAAGAAGTTACTCCAAATCCAAAAAATGTAGGTTTAGGATTACCATTTGAAAGAAACAAATTAACAACAGCTTATAGCCCAACTAATTTTATTTTTACAAATACTTATGGTGTTGCTCCTACTAATACCACATTAACAGTAAGATATTTAACTGGTGGTGGTGTTACATCGAATGTACCTGCTAACTCATTAATAGTACCACTTACAAGTGGGGTTAAATTTTTAGCAAGTAGTTTAAATGCATCTACTGCTCAATATATTTTTGATTCCTTTGCAACTAATAACCCAGATGCCGCTACTGGAGGACAAAATGGAGATACACTATTAGAAATTAGACAAAATTCATTATCTAATTATAATACTCAACTTAGAAATGTTACAGCAGATGATTATTTAATTAGAGCTTTAAGTATGCCTCCTAAATATGGTGGAGTAAGTAAAGCATTTATACAAAAACCATTAGTAAATAATACAGGTGCAGATTTAGATTTATATGTTTTAACACAAAATACTAATAATAACTTAATTACTACTTCAACAACATTAAAAAATAACTTAAAAGGTTATTTAAACCAATATAGAATGATAGGAGATACTATCTCTATAAAAGATGGTTTTGTAGTTAATATAGGTATTGAATTTGAGGTTATTATTTCACCCAACTATAATAACAATGAAGTATTAAATGCTTGTATCACTAGATTAATTAACTATTTTAATATAGATAATTGGCAAATTAATCAACCAATTATTATGAGAGAATTATATAGTATAATTGATAATATTCCAGGCACACAAAGTGTTAAAAATGTTTTGATTGTAAATAAAACAGGAACCAATACCGGATATTCCGAATATGCTTATGATATTAATGGTGCAACTCAAAATGGAGTAGTATACCCATCATTAGACCCTTGTATATTTGAGGTTAAATACCCAACAGACGATATTCTAGGAAGAATAGTAACATTATAAAAAATGGCAGTATATAAATTATTCCCAATTCAAGACGCTTCACTATATTCATTTTATCCCTTTATGAATACAGGGATAGATGCTATTATGGAAGTTGGAAACTTAAATGTAAATTACAACCCAGTACCACAAGTATCAAGATTTTTAGTTCAATTTGATCAAAGTCAAATTACAAATATTATTAATACTAAAGTAGGTACTTCGAAACCCTTTAATAGTGATTTAAAGTGTTTTATAGCTCAAGCTCAAGGGGTAGTAATGAAAACAGATGTAGAGGCCTATGCCGTATCAGGTTCATGGGACAATGGCTCAGGTACATATTTAGATTCACCTTTAACTACTAATGGTGTAAGTTGGGCATCAAGAAATTTTTCAGGAAGTGGTAACTGGTTATTTACTGGTTTTAATACTTATGTAACAGCTTCTTGGTCAGGCAGTAATAATATAGGTGGGGGTAATTGGTTTACAGGATCAAATGATCCTAATAATACAAATTTAACCCCATATCAAACTTTTAATTTAAGAACTGAAAAAGATATAAAATTAGATGTAACAGATATTGTTAATGTTTGGTATTCTAGTTCTAATTCTATAGGTGGTTATACTGATATTGCAAATGAAGGATTTATAGTAAAATGGGAAGATGCTGTTGAATTTAGCACAGAAGATGCAATTCAACCTATAATGCAATTTTATACTGTAGATACTAATACTATATATCCTCCTGTTTTAGAAATAAAATGGGATGACCAATCATTTGAAACTGGTAGCTTAAATGAAATAAATTCTACTGATTTATTTGTAGCACTAGACAGTAATCCTGGGGTATTTTACTCAGAAAGTATAAATAGATTTAGATTAAATGTGCGTCCTGAATTTCCAATTCGTACTTATCAAACAGCCTCTTTATTTACAACTAATAATTATTTAAACAGTAGTTCACTATATGCTGTAAAAGATTTGGATACCAATGAATTTGTAATTAATTTCGATGAGGATTACACTAAAATAAGTTGTGACCCTATAGGAAATTATTTTGATATTTACATGAATGGTTTAGAACCAGAAAGATATTATAAAATTTTAATTCAAACAACCATCAGTGGCAGTACAATAGTAAAAGATGATCAATATTATTTTAAAGTAGTTAATGGATAATGACTAACCCAGAAAAAAAAGTAAACCTTCTTAAAACTGTATTTGGTAAATCTGAATATCTAAGAACAATAGATACTTCCTTTACTGAATTGGGAGTTAATACTATTGCCGAAGAAATTGAGGCACAACCAAGTATAGAGGAATTTTTTACTATGTATAATACTCTTTTTTATGATATACCAGCTGAAGGTTCAACTAATTCACACAAATTTTTAGTAGAACAAAGTGGTGAATATATTAACTTTGAAGATAATATAGAAGAAATACAAGCTTTAAGAGCGGAAATAGCAAATTTAAGAAGAGAAAATTTAAATTTACAAGTAAATAATTTAAAAGATTTAGGTGGAGAGGGATTAGAAGAAGATATAGCTAGTTTAGAAAAACAAATTCAAACTGTTAATGATCAACAATTAGCCGCTGCTAATCAAATTCAAACAACTGCTAATTCACTTAATACAACAACACAGCCAAAAGAAGCAACGAATACTTCAGCTGTAGGATATTTTGATTCATAATATATGGAAGAAGAAAATAACATTGAAATATATCAAGTAGATTCTACTACTTTTGAAAAAGAAACATATTCAGTTTCTGATACTAAACTAATGTTAAAAGTTAGTCAGGATACTGACTTCGATTTAGATAGAGATTATATTGAATTTTATGTTTATGATGAAAATAAAAAATTATTATATCCTGAAGATGTAATTCCATTAAATAGTTTTAATGTAAGACAAGGAGACATATTACTTGATCCCCCTAATGATTTAAAATCTTTTGGGTTTGATATAGGAAGATATTATATATCATATAATTTTTATAGAAAAAGAGTAGCATCATCCCCCAACCTTAAATATTATATAAAAGAAATATCATCTAATAGGACTGAAATTAGATTAGCTAGTAATGCTATATCTAACCAAGCCATAGCTACAGGTGCTGAAACATTTACTTCTTATAGAAATTTATCTGGATATTTTGTAGATTTTGCTTTAAATTTTGGAGGTAATAATACAATTATTGCTAATAATTTACAATTAGATACATCTAATGCTGGAGATAGTACTTTACTAATAAAATTATATGAGCCATTACCTGCTGAATATAGTACTAAAAGCCAATGTTGGATAGTAGAATCATTATCACTTCCCCAATCATACGAAGTATTTTTTCCATTTGTTCCTGTATCAAATGACTCATCAATATTCATATCAGGTCCTAACCTTAATTTAAATATAATAGGAGAATCAGGTGAAGCAGGTCAATTATATTCTTATAATACACTTTTAAATTCTGATGTTACAAGTTCAACAGCACAGCTTAAAAATTTATTAGATTCTAAAGAAATTAATATTAATGTTGACTATTCAGATTATTCACAATTTATAAATTTTAGCTCAGCTCAAACAAGATTAGAAAATTTTTATTATAAAGTAGGACTAATACAGTCAGCAAGTAATCAATTATCTCAAAATCTTGGAAATATAGCAGGAGCAACCACTGGAACAGCAGCATATAGTTCTAGTAAAGCAGCCTTAACTTCTACCATTGATAGTACAATAAATAACTTTGATGGGTATGAATACTTTCTCTACTTTAATAGTGGATCTAAATATTCCTATCCAAAATCAGATACTGAACCACCATTTACTTTATATGATACAGGAAGTACTGAAGTATTACAATGGATAGGTAGTGCAGATTCAACTTCTCCATATTACGGAGGCCAAGCATTATCCGCCTCTAACTATGATCAAGATAATCAAGATTGGTTATATTGGTCAATACCAGAATATTTAAGGAGTGACCCAGATAATGTTAAATATGAACTTTATTTAGACATGGTAGGCCAACATTTTGATAATGTTTGGTTATATACAAAAGATATTACTGAAAAATATAATACAGATAATAGAATAAATTTTGGTGTATCTAAAGATATAGTAGCACAAGCTATTAGAGACTTTGGGGTTAAATTGTACTCAAACAACTTTAATACTGATGACTTATTTACTGCATTTTTAGGATTAACCCCATCAGGTAGTTTATTTCCATTCCCCAATATAACGGGTTCAATAGGTGGGCAAGTTGATACACCTACTGGGTATGAGTACATAGATACTAAAATATCATCATCGAACGATGTGATACCCTTAGACGATACTAATAAGCGTTTATATAAGCGTATTTACCATAACATACCTTATTTATTAAAAACAAAAGGTACAATAGCAGGTTTAAGAGCATTAATTACTTCTTATGGTATCCCAGATACTATGTTAAGGATTAATGAATTTGGGGGAAAAGATAAAAATGAAAATACTAATTGGGATTTTGAACAAAATGTATTTAACTATGCATTTAACACAGGCCCCAATTCATTAAATTTCTTAACATCTTCTTTTAATATTAATACTGATTTTGGATCAACAGACCCAAGTAATAATTCAGTAGGTACAGTACAACTTAGATTTAAACCTAATGAAATCCCAACAGGATCAGATAACTTACCAAACCCCTTAATTTATTATTCTCAATCTTTATGGGCAACAGATAATACTACAGTTAACCCCTTTGATAATCCTAGTACTGCACTTGTTTTAGAATATACAGGTTCAGGTTTTATAACAGGTTCTTATTCTGGGTCTGCTCCTAGCGAATATGATACTTGGGGTACTTTAAAATTCTTCCCAGATGTAATATATAACCCTTCTGTTAGTGTAGATGTATTTGCTCCATTTTTTAATGGTGGTTGGTGGTCAGCACAATTAGTATATGATAACTTATTATCTGAAGCAACATTATATGCTGCAAATCAAATTAATGGAGAAGTTGGTTTTAGTGGGTCGGCTACAGTTAATGGTATAGATTCTAGATCATGGAATGAGAGTAAAATAGCTACTTTAAATCATTTTGATTTTGTTAATGTAAACTTAAAAAGTTATAAACAATTTACAGGTTCATTTCAAGAATTAAGATATTGGGGTCCACAACTTAGTGAAAGTGTTTTTTATGATTATGTAGTTAACCCCTATTCTGTTCAAGGAAATGATATAAACTCAACCCCAAATACATTAGCTTTTAGAGCTGATTTAGGTACGGAATTAAACACATCAAGTTTACTTTCTATTCACCCTAGAATAACGGGTTCTGCTGTTCAAATTACCCAATCTTTTGATGAAACCGGTAATGTTGGAAGTGGGTTTATAATTACAAAATCATCTACACCCTTATTTATTGAAAATGTAGAAAAAATATATGAAAACCAAGTAATAGCAGGTATAAAAAATAGAGTATCAGATAACATTCAATTACATACTTTAAACCTTCCTGAACCACCTTCAGGATCAGATGCAGATGTTGTAGTATTATCTGCATTAGAAACTATTCAACAAGAAAGTTTTGAAAGTGGAAGTTATAGTCCAAAAGCTGACTATTTAGAAGTTGCTTTTTCACCTTCAAACGAAATAAATGATGACATTAATGCCCAAATTGGGTATTTTAATATAGGAGAATATATAGGTGATCCAAGACAAATGTTATCATCTTCATTAAGTTACCCTGATTTAGATCATTTAAGAGATGATTACTTTGAAAAATATTTTCAGAACTATGATGTTAATGATTTTGTTAGGTTAATAAAATTCTTTGATAATTCATTATTTCAAATGATTAAAGATTTTACTCCCGCTAGGACTAGTTTAGCTTCTGGTATAGTAGTAAAACAACATATTTTAGAAAGAAATAGACAAAGACAAGCCTTAGTAAGTCAATCACTACACGACTTCTCAGGTTCAATTAAACCCTTTCCTAGAGACTACAATACAGGATCAGGAGATACAGGAGCCTATGAATACATTAGTGGTTCTTCAATTTACAGATTTAGTGGAGGTACTGGGGGGTCTTTTGAAAGATATAATGGATTAAATACATCACCATCACAATCAATTTACGGTTTATCTAATAATTACTTTTTAACACAAAGTTATAGTGAATCTATAGAGGGTTCAGTTGCTAATACCTTAAATAATAGTGGTTCATTTGTTGGGTTTGGAAAAACTATAGTTGATTCCCAACATGAATTTTATGATGGAGAATTTAGTGGTTCTAATATACAAGTAGTAACCCAATCTTTAAACCCAGGATGTGATCCTTATTTAAGAGTAGTAGATACGCCTATAAACTTAAACCCTTTATTTTTCTCATTATCAGAAAATATTAATGATTCTACAGTTTCTTTAGTAACATTTGCTCAAAGGAGCAATTATCCAAAAACTGGGGATGTTTGGATAGGTTATACTTTTAACCCAACCACAGCACAAAGTGAAGTAACATCATTAAAATTCCCATCAATTGATTTAAATGGTAATTTTATACGAGATTATATAGATGATTCTAATACAATTGAATTATTCTTCCCAGAAGGTATTGCTACTTATTATATCAATGGTGTAGATAGATTTGCAAATGGAGTATATGTAACTGTTGATAATACACAAGGAGATTATAATATTACATCATCTGCAAATGGGGGATCCGAAAATTGGAGTTTAAAAGTTAATGGAAATTATAATACTAGTACTACAGTAAATACTGAAAGCGCTGATAATATTCAACAAGGAGTTTTTGTAAACCCAACAAAACAATTTCAAAACCAAGTATTTTATAATTGGAATGGAACTATTGATGATGAATTAAAATATTTTAACTCCGGAGCCCCAGCAAAAAACCCTTCAGTTATATTAAATACTCCTGATTTTATTTCAGGTTCTTATAATATACCTAATTCTTCTAATGTTCCATGGTTTGTAAGTGCTTCTATAGTATATAGTTCCTCAAATACAACTTTTGATGGGGGTGGAGAAATTTCTGGAATATATCATAGAGGGACTAGTTACCTATTATCAGCATATGATCAATCACAAGTAGTTGGTGTAAGTGGAGTTACAGGTTTTCAACTAGCCCCAGCTCCAACAACTGTAGATTTAAATAGTAGTATTTTTCAAGACAATATAAATAACCTCCTTCCTGGTAATTCAGGATCAGGAGACCCATCTTTAATCCCTCTTACTACACTTGGGGGTCATCCTAGACCTAAAGTGGGTATTACATCTTCTATAGAATTTAAATTTCCAAACTTCCAACTAGAGGGTGAAGTACCTACTACATCCTTTAAATCAAACTATACCCCATTTTCTGGATCTGGTCTAGATGCATCAAATTTAGATTTTCCAATAGCTGGAAATGCAACAACCATAACTAGAATAACTTTAGCTAATTCTGACCTTGATGGGACAGCACAGATAGATGTAAATAATCTAGAATATTATGCAGCCCAAAACCCACAAAACAATCCACTAGGGTCTGGTCAAGTTGATGCCGTAACAATAACAGGCCTTTCAGTAAGGCCAAGGATTAAATTTAATGCTTCTTCAAACTTAAATATAACCTCTTCATGGCAGTATGCAACTGTTCCTATAACCGCTACTTCAATTTGGACTACAGTAGGAGCTTCTTCAGATACTACAAGTACAGGTAATGGATCTGGGGAATGGTTTGTTAATCAATTACAATACACTAATTTAGGTGCTTTTATACCTGCTGATGATTTTTGGTACTTTAGACCAGTTATAAAAAGCCCGGCATCATTATTTAGTTATACTATGACTGAGTGGGAATTAGATGTTAATTTTACCTGTAATACTCTTTATGATACGGGTCAGTACTTCCAAGAATCTCATACAATAATAGATGCATTAAACACCACAGGTCAGAATGGGAGTAATAATGAGATGTTCCCTTCATCAACTATATTTGGTGCTTTTGGAACTGGAGACATCCAAGTCCATTTAAAAGTAACAGGTTCACTTCCTAATGGGGTAGGTTATGAAAGATTAATTACTAGCTCTAACGCTTTAACTGGAGTAACTATGGCCCCAGGTATTGAATTTACATTTCCTGATAGCCCTATTGAAATATATGAAGATAATGCATCATCAAAATCTACTAGAACAGACACAGGGTCTATGTACTTTATAGAATATTCTGGGAGTAATTACAGCCCAGGTACAGGTGGAGATGGTCTTTCATATTTTACTGCTGATTTAGTAAATGGTGGAGAATCATCAACAGAACTATTATTTACATCATCATTTCAAGATGCTACCCTAGGATATGACCTTACAGGATCATTATATGTCAGTAAAGGTAATGCAAGAAATAATTCTACTTTTGGATCAAATATTTTAGAAAAGCAGTTTGTTATTGATAACGAAGCTCAAAATGGAGTTAGAGTTAATTTATCTGGAAGTTTTTTATATGAATTTTTGGATAGAGATACTTTTAGATTAGGAGTTAGTGCTGCTAAAAATTTCTCTTCTGGATTTGAAATTCAAGAATATACTATGAGTTTCTTTCCATCAGAATCAGTTAACACATTAAGCACACTAACACCTCCTATAGAATACAATAATTATGGAGCTCCAATTTCAACCGGGTTATATTTACCTACTTTCTTTGGAGAAGGAGTATTACCGTTTAATAGAGCATTAGATTGCCAACCATTATTAAACAACTATAATACTCAAAGATCTAATAGTTTTATAATGGAGGTAGATTATTCAAATGTTACAGGATCAGTTATCCCCTCTAACATAAACCAAATATTAGACAATACAGCTGCTAAGGCAAAAATACCAGATTCAAACTATACTTCACCTAAAGTAATTAACCCAAGATATGATGGGGTAAAATCTACGTGTGCTTTAATAAATGAATGGAATATAAAAGATACAGGTACTTATGGTAAATTACCTAATATAGAATTACGAGATGCATTTTTCGGGTACTTTAATGATTTATCTGATGATTATCCTAACATAAATGGTTTAACTAGAGTTAATTTAAATTTCTTAGTAGATGAACAAAGTAATGCATTACCCCCATCTTTACCTTCTATAGGAATACCAACTTTATTATCAACATTCCCTGTAGAAGAATTAACTTCTATAGCAGTACAATCAGGAAGTTCACAATATAAAGTTTTAGGGGATAATGTTCCAGTAAAACATTTATTAAAGTATTATGAGCCTATAATGTATTCTCAAAATTCAGCTCACAATTTTACTAATAATATACAACTTTCAGGTTCAGGATATGTTTCTAGATATGATAATGATGATGAAAATTCTCAAATATTTCAACAATTTACAGCACAAGGAACAGCTTCTGTAGATCAATCTCAACCCGTTCAAAATATAAGTTATTATATTGATCCTAGTGAACAAGTAACACAAAATCCACAAAATTCTGAATACCCATCTGGAACAGTAACTAATCCATGGGCACAAGGAGGAAACAACTCAGCTAAATACCCAACAACAGTTTGGAGTACTAGTGCCGGTGCTGATTTACCAAATGCACAAGTCGTAAGTATGAAGCATTCAGTTTTCACAACTTATGTTTCTGAAACAAAGAAAACTAGAGATGAATTAAGATTTGAAATACATGCATATACAGGAAGTAATGATAATACTGAAATATCATTCAATTTAGAAGATATAGAATGTAGAGTATACACTGAAGATGGAAAAGTAACTAATATTGGAAGTGCTCTAGATTATGGATGGTTTGATGTTAAAAATATTGTTGAATGGAGAAAAAGAAAAACAAGTCTTAAGTCATTAAAAGATGCTTATTCATCTAGAAATAGATGGAGAGCTACAAGAATACCAATACCTACCGGAGGAATTAAAGTTTCAGCTGATTGGGAAATGTATGATACTCTTTTTGATAGAGGATTAATGAGAGAAAGAAAACCTAAAAATGGTTCAGGAGTAATAGCATTAGAGTGGATAATTACATTAAATACTGGTAATTATACAATTAAAACTAATGATGATATTAGATTTAAAATAGACGGTTCATTTAAAAATGCTAGAGGGGGGTATAGACAAGGTTACTTCTTCCCAAGTGATTATTCAGGAGTTATGACTCCTACAAGAATACAAGGTCAAGGGGTTTATGATCATTTATTACAAGAATCTAATGTGGCAGCAGCACCATTTTGGAGAGTTACAGGATCTGGAGAGGCAAATTATTTAGTTATGTCATCTAGTAATATGAATGAAGCTTATGGTCAATCATTTAAACAAGCAGATTTAGATTACTTCCCGGGTTCATCAGAATATTTCCCAGGAGGAGTAGAACCTGCTAATACATCATTTGATACTATTAAATATTCATTACAATTATTTACAGAAGATCAAATTAGATTTGCTAATAATGAAAACTTTGCATATAATATTATTAGAGTATGGGGACCAGATGAAAATATAGAAAATGATGGTATAGGAAAAATTAAAATAGAATTAGACCAACCTATAGATAAATCAACAAATTTAGATTTCTTCTTAGTAAGAAGACCAGTTGATAGTCCTAATTCAATATATTTAGATACTCCATTTCCATACGAAACATTAGGAAGTGCAAGTATAAGTACAGGAGTAGTAGAATATTCAGGATCTAGATTTGCTTTATCTGGAAGTATAGAAACAGGTTCTGGTGGTAATTCGGATTTAAGTGGTTCTTATTCTGCTTCATTTAGTTCCTTGGAGTCCCAAATGACCCCTGGTATATTGTACCCGAATTATCCGACAGATTATTTAATTCAAAGTGCTTCTATAATAGTAAATGATTTAATTAGTAAAGGAGTAATACAGTCTTAATAAGATGCATATTTATAAGCATATAATATTTATATAAAAACACAACATGGGATATTTAAACAATTCAGTAATAACAGTAGATGCTATTCTGACTAAAAAAGGTAGAGAATTATTAGCAAGAAATGATGGTACTTTTAGGATCACTCAGTTTGCCTTATCTGATGATGAAATAGATTATACACTTTATAATCCAACACATCCCTCAGGATCAGCATACTATGGAGAAGCTATTGACAACATGCCACTATTAGAAGCATTTCCAGATGAACAACAAATAATGAAGTACAAATTAACTACTTTACCTAGGGGTACTGCTAGACTACCTGTACTTGATTTAGGATTTGCTTCAATTAATTTAAAACAAGGTGCTCAATTAGCAATAACACCACAAACATTAAACTACTTATCACAAAGCCAAACATTTGAAACTAGTGGTTATGTAGCAACTATTGGGGATGTTCGTTTATTTAGTAACTTTAATGGTATAGGAATTAATACTGACGCCGCAACAAATTCAAACTCAACAACAACAATTGGTACTAATGTATCAAAAACCGTTATTGGTACTCAAGTTAATATGACTGCCACAACTGTAAATACATTATTTGGTACACAAACTACTTTAAAAACTACTTTAACAGTAACAGGTTTAGATAGTGGAGCAAGAATAACAATCCCAGTAACAATAACACAAAACCAATTAACATAATAAGATATGGGCTTTAAAAGATTCGATCCACAAGATTTTGTAGTAAGTGCAGATACAGTTACTTCAACAGTATGGTCTAATAATAGTGTATCCCTTAACACGTATGCAACCTCTTCTACACAAAGAGAAGGATCGTCTGGTCCTTATTATTTAAATATTTATCAAACAGCATCTGCCCTACCAGAAGCAGCAGTACAATTTGGAATTGCCTACGGTAATGACACAGGTGGGGGGAGTTTATTATTTGACCCTTCAGTAAGTGGTAAATCACCATCAAGAACTTCATATGGTCAATATAGAACATTAGTTTTAGAGGATGAAAATTCTCAATTTGTATATGGTTCTACTTTCTCAGGTAGTCAATTTTTGGCGCTAAGTGTTGAAAGAGCAAGATATAAAGAAAAATTATTTCCAAGTTCATTTGATTTAGTATTATCAAGTAGCAATCCTAATTTAACAGAATTAAGTTTAACTGATAATTCAAAATTACAAACAATTCCTACTTATTATGGTACAATGAGAGCGTATCAAGTAATTAGTGGATCTGGAGGTACTTCATATGATGGAGGAATTGGTTACACAGAAGTATCAGGTTCATATGGTTTATTCCTTCCAGATATTTCAACTGTACTCTTAAATGTAGCTGCACTTGTTGATAAAACATCAATTGGTGTTGGTTTAAATATTGTAAGTGCATCTAATAATAACGCTAATTCCGCAGGAAATAGTAATGCAACCGAATTATATAACCACATATCAGGTTCATCTGGAGATGTAGATGGAAATATTTTTAAATTAAATTCTCAAGAAACAATTACCTCAGATTTTGTTTTTGTTAGAGCAAGAAATGCAGAATTTAATTATTCAGAAAATCCAAGTTTTATATCAGGATCAACAGGTGAAGTAATTTATAGTTATTTTATTGATAATCCTCAAACATATGCTACAACAGTTGGAATGTATAACGATAGTAATGAGCTCTTAGCTGTAGCTAAATTATCAAAACCTTTACTAAAAGACTTTACAAAAGAAGCATTAGTTAGGGTTAAATTAGATTTTTAATAATGAATGGCTACTTTCAAACAATTCAAAGCACAGGATATAATAATATCTCCACTAGAAGTAAATAAGGGGTTTAGAATATTTGCACCTTCTCCAACACCTAGTGTAACAACATCCATTAGTTCTACACCATCACCTAGTATAACACCTAGTATTAGTGTAAGTCCTACACCTAGCATTTCAAAAACACCTAGTATAACACCTAGTATAACGGTAAGTAAATCTATAAGTAGAACACCTACTAGAACACCTAGTAAATCAATGAGTATAACACCTAGTAAATCAATAAGTGTTACACCTAGTAGAACTGCTGGAATTTCTCAAACACCTTCCCGTAGTGTTAGTATAACCCCAAGTACAACACCTACAATAACAGCAACACCAAGTGTTAGTATAACACCTAGTAAATCAATAAGTGTTACACCTAGTAAGACCCCTTCAACAACACCATCACAAACGGTTCCATCATCCTTATATGAATACACCTATTATGGTTTTAGTAATGCCAATGCTAATGATGCTTGTGTAGATCAAGGTACAAAAACAGCAATTTACACTGATAACTTGTGGGATGGACAGGCACCATACCCTATTCTTTACTTTAATTCAGGGGGTACTAAACGTATGCCAATAGGTTACTATAGTAATGGTTCAGCTTCAGGATATTTTGGTGCAACCGGGACTTGGAACCCTAGTCAATTATGTCTTAACTAAAATTTAATAAATAAAAATAATGTCAGTATTTAATGATGATAATATAGGAATAGATAGATACATTGGGAAACCAGGTAACTATTTAGTATCAAAGTCTTTATCAAGTACTGATTCTGTTTATTTTGTTCCTGAGGTATTAGTTTATGCTCAAGCATCACAACTATATTATACAAATTATATCTCAGGTAGTTATGGGGAAATTTCAAATGCTATAGTTCCAACAGAAAACTTAGATTTAACCTTAACCCCACCTTCAGGTTCAGATGATGTATATAATACAATTTATTACAATTATGAAGAAACAACCTTAAATCCTCAAAAATCATTCCCAACATCCCAAAGTATTGGAGTAGTAACTATACCTTCAAAATTATATGGGGATTATATTCAACCGGGGTCAATTAAAATAGAAAGTCCAAATAGTGGAACTATAACAGATGATGGAAATGGTAGATTAAGGATTACAGGAAGTAGTGGAAATTCCCTTTTTGTTGGTAATGTTATTTATGAACATGGGATGATTATATTAGCTAATAAATTAACAGATGCTGATTATAATACATTATATATTCAACCTACCCCTACACCTACTGCTACAATAACACCTTCTGCTACCCCTTCTATCAGCATAACCCGAACTCCAAGTGTTACCCCAAGTACCACCCCAAGTATTACTATAAGTAAATCAGTTAGTGCTACACCAAGTGTTAGTATAAGTGCTACACCAAGTGTTAGTATAAGTGCAACCCCTTCAGTATCTATTAGTAAATCAATAACTCCAACTACTAGTAAAAGTGTATCAGTAACTAGAACACCTAGTGTATCAATTAGTAAATCTGTAAGTAATACTCCAAGTGTAACAATTAGTAAATCTATAAGTGCTACTCCAAGTACTACAACTACACCTTCTAGAACACCTTCAAAATCCGTTACACCTAGTAAATCAATTAGTAAAACACCAAGTACTAGTATAACACCTAGTATTAGTATAAGTAGAACCCCAAGTGTAACTAGAACAACTTCAGTAACACCTAGTATTACTATAAGTAAATCAGTAAGTGTTACACCAAGTATTAGTATATCATCTTCTACTACTCCAAGTCCTAGTGTATCAATTAGTAAATCAATCACTAGAACACCTACTAGAACCCCAAGTATTAGTATAAGTAGAACTCCAAGTATTACTCCTAGTATTACTATAAGTAAAACACCTAGTGTAACAATTAGTAAGTCTATTAGTAATACCCCAAGTATTAGCACAACACCATCTACTTCAATTACACCTAGTATTAGCTTTAGTGTTACACCTAGTATTAGTATAAGTAAAACACCAAGTATTTCTATTACACCAAGTATTTCTATTACACCTAGTATTAGTATAAGTAAAACACCAAGTGTTACTCCTAGCATTACTGTAAGTAAATCGATAAGTGCTACTCCTAGTATTAGTATAACACCTAGTGTAACAGTTAGTAAATCGATAAGTAGAACACCTACTATATCAATTAGTAAATCTATAAGTGCTACCCCAAGTGTTAGTATAAGTAAATCAATAAGTAGAACCCCTACTGTAACTAAAACACCTAGTATTAGTATAAGTAAATCGGTTAGTAGAACACCTAGTATTACACCTAGTAAATCAATAAGTAGAACACCTAGTATTACAATATCACCTTCTAGAACTCCTAGTCTTTCTATTTCACCAACACCTGAATCATCAGTAACACCTTCTGCTTCAATAACTAGAACACCTTCTGTAACACCTAGTATTAGTATAAGTAGAACACCTAGTATAACGGTAAGTAAATCTATAAGTAGAACACCTACTGTAACTAGAACACCTAGTATTACTATAAGTAAATCTATAAGTGCTACTCCAAGTGTAAGTATAAGTAGAACACCTACTATATCAATTAGTAAATCAATAAGTGCTACCCCTAGTATTAGCATAACACCTAGTATAACAGTTAGTCCTTCTAGAACACCTTCTATAACACCTAGTATTAGTATAAGTAGAACCCCAAGTGTAACTAGAACAACTTCAGTAACACCTAGTATTACTATTAGTAAATCTATAACTAGAACACCTTCTATAACACCTAGTATTAGTATAACAGCTTCTACTACTCCAAGTCCTAGTATAACAATTAGTAAATCAATCACTAGAACACCATCTAGAACACCTAGTATTACTATTAGTAAATCGATATCAAGAACACCTTCTATAACACCTACTAGAACAGTTACTCCTACTAGAACAAAAACACCTACTAGAACACCATCAACTACTAGAACACCTTCTGTAACACCTAGTATTAGTATAAGTAAAACACCTAGTAGAACACCTAGTATAACGATTAGTAAATCGATATCAAGAACACCTAGTATAACGATTAGTAAATCGATATCAAGAACACCTAGTGTAACTAGAACAACCACAGTAACACCTAGTATTACTATTAGTAAATCTATAAGTAGAACACCTAGTAAAACTAGAACACCTTCTAGAACACCTAGTATTAGTATAAGTAAAACACCTAGTAGAACACCAACTAGAACACCTAGTAAAACTAGAACACCTAGTATAACACCTAGTATAACACCTTCACCAACAGAATTACTATATACCTTTATAACATATAATAGTAAGGGAACACTAACTGAAAACTCTGGAGGAGATGTATTTAGTTTCGAATCTTGTAATGCTATTTCTAATGGTCAGAATCCAAAATCAATAACACTTGTCAAATCATCAGGAGATACAACTAGTAGACCTACTGTTGGAGATGTTTTAAAATTAACCACGGGTCAAACCCTTAAAGGTGGTGGGTTCTTAGGTTATGTTGATATAGTGGGTACCCCAGCAAATAGGTATCTTGCATATAATGCTGTTGGGGGAGTTTCTGTTACAGGAACTTTATGTACTAGTATAACACCAACACCAACTAGATCAATAACACCAACACCAACAACATCATATTCTCCATTACCATCACCAACTAGAACACCTACAGTAACTAGAACACCTAGTATTAGTATAAGTAGAACACCATCACGTACAGCTTCCACAGCAGCTTCATTAACTGAACTTGTACTAAATACATCTAATACTGATGCAGAGGGTGCTTGTTTAGCTAGTAATCAAGTTTCATACTGGTCAAATTGTTCATCATTTGCTAATGGGTGTTTCCTATATTTTAATTCATCAGGAACTAAACATGCACCAGTAAGTAAATTTTATTCCGATGGAACATCAGCCGGAAGCTATAGTAGTAGTTCAGGAGTAAATTTAACTCAGTTATGCACCTTTTAAAAATAAATAAATGTGATTATTAAATATTAAACAAGGAGAATTACACACTCATATTGGTGAAAAAATTACTGTTATACAAGAATATAATAATGTAAAAATGGTTTATTTAGATAGGGGGACATCAATAGATGATTGCCCTAGTTATATAAATAGCTTTTGTCATAAATTAAAAACTTTAGAATTTGATTCTATTTTAATAGGTGGATTAGGTTTAGGAATATTAGCTCATTGGGTAGATACAAACACATCTTGTTCTAAAATAGATGTAATTGAAAATGAAAATGAAATAATTACTTGGGTAAGCGAAAGCAATCACTTATCTTCGGATATTAATATTATAGAAGGAGATGTTTTTGATTGTAATATAACTTCAAGTTATGATTTAATATTAATGGATTTATGGTGGGGTAATGGAGAAGATAATTATTTTGTTGAAGAGCAAAATTTAATATCAAAATATTCTAGTAATTTAAATGAAAGTGGATCTTTATATTTTCCAATTAATATGAAACTTTTAAATTTAGAAGCAATATAATATTTATTATAAAATAATATGGGCGCAAGAGATAGTTTTTTACAAGCTTTTATTAGTGATATGGATGTAACTATGTCATTTTCAAGTTCATATGAAATTTTTGAAACACAATATAAATGTACAGTAGGTTCTGAGGAATATAATTATTCTAATAACCCAACTGTTTTATCAGGTAGTCAAGGACAACCTTATGATTTTGCAACTGGGTCATTCTTTTCACCTTATGTTACTTGTGTTGGGTTATATGATGAAGCTTATAATTTATTAGCAGTAGGAAAATTAGCACAACCCTTACCAACATCTCGTACAACAGATACTACTATTCTAATCAATATAGATAGGTAAAATTATTAGGCCCCCAAATAGGGGGTTCGTATATTATAATAAAAGTTATATTCAATGTCAAAATCTAAAGGGCTAGGTGATAGCATAGCTAAATTTACTAAATTTTTAAAAATAGACAAACTTGTTAAATCCATAGATAAAGATTGTGGGTGTGATAAAAGACAAGAGTTTTTAAATAAAATAATACCTTACAATCCTGGTAAAAAAGACGAAAGTATATTTGTACAAATAGCAGCTTATAGAGATCCTGAATTAAATAATACTTTAGAAGATCTCTTTAAAAATGCTAAAAACCCTAATAATCTTAAGATTTGTATTGCTTGGCAGCATGATGATAAGGATGAATGGGACCAATTAGACAAATATCAAAATGATGATAGGGTTTTAATTTTAGATATTCCCTATAAATCATCAAATGGTGTATGTTGGGCTAGGAATATGATCCAACAGTATTATACTGATGAAACTTATACATTACAATTAGACTCTCATCATAGATTTGTAGAAAATTGGGATGTTGAGTTAATTAAAATGTATAAAGATTTACAAAAAAAAGGACATAAAAAACCTTTAATAACTAGTTATTTACCCTCATATTTTCCAGAAAAAGACCCAAAGGATAGAACACAGGAATGTTGGCAACAAGATTTTAATAGGTTTACCCCTGAAGGTTATATATTTACATTTCCTTCATTAATTGAAAACTGGCAAAATTTAGAATCACCTATACCCGGAAGATTTTATTCAGCCCATTTTGCATTTACAACAGGGGCATTTTGTAAAGAAGTACAACATGACCCTAAAATGTATTTCCATGGAGAAGAACCTAGTATAGCTGCTAGATCTTTTACTTGGGGTTATGATATATTTCATCCTAATAAAATTATAGCATGGCATTTTTATAGTAGAGACGGTTTTATAAAACATTGGGATGACCACGACAATTGGAACGCTATTGATGAGGCTTCTCATTTAAGATACCGAACTCTACATGAAATGGACGGACATAAATGTACGCCTTGTGCTAAAAATTCGTTAGGAAAATATTATTTTGGAGAAGAAAGAACACTAGAAGAATATGAGCATTTTGCTGGGTTAAAATTTAGTGACAGAACTGTAACTCAATACACTTTAGATAGAAAAGTACCACCTGTACCAAAAGAAGAATACGAAGGTATGTTAAGGCCTCACTTCAAACATTGTATTGATGTTCATCAAGATCATTTTAATGAAGATGACTATGATTTTATAGTAGTTTCTTTTGAAATGGAAGATGGTACTGTAGTAGATAGACAAGATGCTGATGTTGATGAGGTAAAAAGTTTATTAAAACAAGCTAAAGATGGTGATGGTTGGGTTAGAATTTGGAGAGAATTTTTTGGACAAAAACCTGATAAATGGATTGTGTGGCCTCATTCTAAATCTAAAGGATTTATTGAAAGGTATGAAGTAAAATTAAATAAAGGAATAAAACCATCTGAATGAGAAAAATAATGTTACATCTCCCTGCTTATAGGGAACCTGAATTAATACCTACTATTAAAGATGCATTAGCACAAGCTAAAAATCCTAAAAGAATACACTTTGGTATTTGTAGACAATATAATCCCGAAGATGGTTTTGACAATTTAGACGAATTTAGAGATGACCCTAGATTTAAAATATCAGATATTCCTTATGAAGAAGCTAAAGGGTTACCTTATGCTCGAGCTATTATAAATGAAGAATTATTAGATGATGAAGATTTTGTATTACAATTAGATGCACATCATAGATTTGCAAAAGATTGGGATGTTACTTTAATTAAATGGTATGATAAATTAAAAAAGAAAGGAAAAAACCCTTTAATATGTGGTTATTTACCTTACTATAACCCCTTTAATGACCCTGCAGAAAGAGTAAATGAACCTTGGTTTAGTGAAGCCTCTTGTTTTTACCCACATGGTACTATATTTATTCGTCCTACAGGATACCATCATATAGATCATAAAACATTAAAAGAACCAGTACCTGCTAGATTTATTTCAGGCCATTTTTGTTTTGGTCCAAATAAATGGGCTAAAACAGTAAAACATGATCCTGAAATATATTTTTCAGGAGAAGAATTAAATTTATCGGTTAGAAGTTTTACACATGGTTATGATTTATTCCACCCCCACCAAGTAGTTGTTTGGCATGCTACAATGAGAGAAGAAAGGGACAATATGCTAATATGGGATGATCAATCTAAGCGTGGGGATGATATGTGGTGGAGACAACAAGATATAGGGAGAGCTAGAATTAGACAACTTATAGGAGTTGAAGATAATGGTTATGATTTAGGTGAATATGGTTTAGGTAATGTTCGTACTATAAGAGATTATGAAAAATATGCTGGTATTCATTTTAAGAAAAAATCATTTCAAAAATATACTAAAGACAATAAATTCCCTCCAAACCCTATAATTGAAGATGAACAAGAATGGGAGGATAGTTTTATGTTTTCATTTTATCATTTAGTAAATGTTACTCCTGACCAACTACCAGCTAAAGATTATAATTTTATTTTAATAGCATATGATGATAAAGATGGAAATAGTATTGATAGTGAATATGTAGATGATTATAGATTAAAACAATTTTTAGAAGAAGGTAAACCTATTCATTACGAAAAAATGTTTATGACTGATGGAAACCCTACAAGGGTAGTATATTGGGGGCACAGTGAAGAAAGAGGATGGGTTGAAAGAATAGAAGAACAAATTCAATGATAGTATACCATTTAGAAACTCCATGTAATTGGCTTGGGTGGCATGATGTATTTAATCAGTTATCTAACCAAATAAACAATAAATATAATGCTACTTACCACCATAAATTTCCAATTATGGAAAAAGAGGGTGACCATCTTTATATAGATAAATTTAATTTACAACAAAAAGATTGTGAATTAATAATTTATGATGAAAAAAAAGATATTTTAAAAGCTATTACTTGGTGTGAGGTTCATAATTGTGGAGGTGATGAAAAATGCTTATTAGATTTATTTAAAGAAAGAAACAATAAAAATGATATCCTTTTAATTACCCACCAAAGTACATGGTTTTATGAATTAGAAGAACAAAAAACTTATTTAAAAGGAAACTGGAATTTTACAGTTGAATCAACCCCCTTTTATACTTTTTCAAGTCCTATAGATCATGATATTTTTTATAAAAAAAGAAAATTAATAGATTATAAGGATTTAAATGATCAAATGTTTTGGTTATCTACTACTCGTAGAGAAGACCCATTTAAATTAAGAGAATTAGGTTTATGCAATAAAGTTAAAGAACATTTAAATATTGAAGACTATTTGGATCTATCAATTAATTATAAAATAGGATTATCTATTTCAAGTTTAGCTGAAATATGTTATAGAGATATAGAATACATGGCTACAGGAATCCCAATGTTAAGATTAGAATATAAAGGAGAATACACACCTCCATTAATTCCTAACTATCATTATATAGCAGTTGACAGAAAAAAACATAACTTCCCAGGATCTAAAAATAATAAAGATTGGACTACTAATGATGATAGAAAAGGAGGGGACATTTATGTACAAGCATACAAAGAAAGATTTTTAGAAGTAAAAGATGATTATGAGTTTTTAAATCAAATATCTTTAAATGCTAGAAAATATTATGAGGATTTTTGCAAACCCTCTACTAGAATTAATTATTTATTATCACGTTTAAAATTATAGATATGCCCTTAATAAAAGATAAATTAGCTATTTGTTATACTTGCTTTGGGGAAACTTTTAGAGAAAGTACTATAAATAAATTACAAAATTCATATATTAATGATGAAAATCTTTATTATTTTATATTAACTGATGATAAAAAATATTTTAAAAACATTAAAAGGAAAAATTTAATAGTAAACGAAATTAAAGATTTTTATAAAGAGTATCCTCATATAGAAGAATATGAACCTATAATAGAAGCAAAAGATAAAAATGAATATGCTAAAATCTTTACAGATAAAAACTATTTATTTCCTTTTTCTTTAATGAGATTTCATTTTTTACAAGCAATAGAATATAATATTAATAATATATCTTTAACTTGTACTGATACTAAAATTAATTTAGATTTTTTACCTTTAATTGAATTAGAACCTAATACAATAATTAATACTATATCAGAATGGGATGAAAACACCAGTAAATTTGGTATGAATATTATTAGTGACTTTTTAAAAAAAGAATATAACCATCAAATAGACCAAAAAGTAAGAGTATTAGATGCAGCAGCTAGAATTTTTTGTTTTAAAGATATTAAACAAGCAAAAGACTTTTTTGATGTTTGGGATAGAGTTATGCTTTATTTATATGAATCTGACCAAATTAATATATTTAAAGGATCTTATGTAATAAATGATGAATATATTTTGGCTCCCATATATAGAATGTTTAAATTAAATAATAAACATTGTCATTCTTGCTCATCTCATCGTTTATTTGAAGTAAAACATAATGTTAAAAAAGAAAGATTTTGGAAAACATTAGGTTATGATGGGTTACAAGAACATACTAATTACGAAGAATTTTTAAAACTAAATAATTTAAATAATGGCTAATATAAGTTTTTACGGATCACATAATGGTTCTTTAATAATTGAAGATAAAGGAGAAATATTATGTGTAATTGAAATAGAAAGGTTTTTAAATGCTAAAAATATGGGCCTTACCCAGTATTTTTGCCCCAGATATATAATGATAACTTTAGAAGAAATTTTAAAGTGGGTTAAATCTGAGTATGGAATAACTGAGTTTGAAAATTGTTATTTTGCAAGTACAGATTTTATAGGAGAAAATTGGAAGGGTGAACATATAGCTTTCCAAACTAATACTCTTATAAATGCCAAAAACTTTATCCATTCTACACATCACGAATCACATGCTAATGGGGTATTTTATCAATCTCCATATGAAAAGGCTTTAATATTTTCATTTGATGGTGGGGGAGATGATGGTAAATTTAATGTTTATTTAGGAGATAAAGAAAAAGGAGTTGAGTTAATAGAAGTATTAAAAAACCCATTCCAACACCCTTCACGTCCTTTTTATGATTTAGGGTTTGCTTATATGGTTTTTGGTCATTATTTTAAAGATATATCTTTTGATGACTTATCTCATGGTAATTTAGTATACCCTGGTAAAATAATGGGATTAGTATCTTATGGTAATTATAAACAAGAATGGTTAGCTGATTTTATTAATTTCTTTAAAAGTGATCCTGAAGGGTCAAATGATGATTATGTTGGTAAAATAAATAAATTAGGAGATAAAATAGGTGTTAAATTTAGTATAACTGAAAGATTAGAAGGACAAATAGCTTATGATATAGCTGCTACAGCACAAAAAGCATTTGAAGAATGTTTTTTAGAAGTTGCAGTTCCTTATTTTAAAAAATACCCTAATCTACCAGTGTGTATTACGGGAGGATGTGCTTTAAATATTATTTTAAATACTAGAGTAAAAACTGAGTTTGATAAAGAAGTATTTGTTGGGCCAAACCCAAATGATTGTGGTATTGGTTTAGGTTTAATGTTAAAACATTTAAAACCCCAAACACCAATAGATATAACATATAAAGGTTTACCTATATTAGATCAATCCACCCTAGCAAGAACACTACCAGAATATCCTCATGTTAAAAAATTAATGGAAGATGATGGTTATTATCACCCATTTGAACAATACCCACCTTCAATTTTAGTTGATGACCTAGAAAAAGGTAAAATATTAGGAATAGTAAGAGGTCAAGCAGAACATGGTCCTAGAGCTTTAGGAAATAGAAGTATTTTATGTAATCCTTCTATAGTTGAAATGAAGGATATTTTAAATGAAAAAGTAAAACATAGAGAATGGTATAGACCATTTGCACCCGTTGTTAGATTAGAAGATGTTTCTAAATATTTTGATTGGAAAGATGAAGCAAGATGGATGAGTTTTTGTCCTACCGTTAAAGAAGAATGGAGAGAAAAATTATCGGCTATTACTCATGTTGACAATACAGCTAGAGTCCAAACGGTAACAAAAGAACAAAATGAATGGTTATATAATTTACTTACTGAATTTGATAAAAGAACAGGTGTAGGAGTTTTATTAAATACTTCATTTAATGTAAACGGTAAACCAATTTTATCCACTTATAGAGATGCATTCCAAATATTTGACAATGAACAATTAGAATGTTTATTATTAGAGGATTATTATATTAGAAAAGAAGAATTTCCAAAGTTATGAAAAATTATACAATAGTTTCGGGTTTATGGGATTTAAACCGAGAAGGAAGAAAGTTTGAAGAACATTATATTCCTAGATTTAAAGAATTTTTAAAGATAGAAGCAAATATGATTTTGTTTGTTCCTGCTTCATTAGAAAAACTTGTATGGGAGCATAGAAGCCCAGATAATACATTTGTTAAAATCTTTGAATTAGAAGATATAAAACAATTGTACGCCCCACATTGGGATAAAACACAAGAAATCAGAAAAAAACCAGATTGGTATAATTTAACTGGTGAAGGTGGATGGTTACCTAACAGTCCTCAGGCATCATTAGAATATTATAATCCTATAGTACAATCTAAAATGTTTATGTTACATGATGCTGTGTGTTATAATAACTTTGAAACTGATTATTATTTTTGGGTAGACGCAGGTTTAACAAACACAGTTCCAGCTACACATTTAGGAGAAAATAATTGTTTAGATTATTTAACTGAATGTTCAAATCCATTTTTATTTTTATCATACCCTTATGATGCAACAGATGAAATACATGGGTTTAAATACCCTGAAATGAATGAACTTGCTGGAGAAAAGGTAAAATATGTTTGTAGAGGAGGTTTATTTGGGGGTCATAAAGAACAAATTAGAGAAGCTAATTCAACTTATTATGCATTATTAGACCAAACATTATCTGCTGGGTTAATGGGTACAGAGGAAAGTATTTTTTCTATTATGGCCCATAAAGAACCAAATATATATAGAAGATTTGAATTGGATGGGAATGGTTTAGTTGTAAAATTTACAGAAGCTTTAGTAAATAAAAATGTTAAATTAGCTGAAATCCCTAAAAATACAAAGATAAATAAAAAAATATCTTTAGTTGATTTACATAATTTAAAAACAAACTTATATATTTTAACATTTAATTTCCCAGATCAATTAAAATTTACTCTAAAAACAATGGAAAAAACTCCAGAGTGGCTAGATAGACCCCATTTAGTATTACTAGATAATTCTACAGATGAAAAGGCTAAAAAGGAAAATAAAAAAATAGCTAAAGAATATAATTTTGAATATGTTGATAATGGGGGTAATATAGGAATATGTGGTGGGAGACAGGCAGCAGCAGACCATTTTGACAATTCAGATGCTGATTATTATTTTTTCTTTGAAGATGATATGACATCAAACCCACCAGCAATGGCTGGTCAAGTTTGTAGAAATGGGTTTAGCAAATATGTCCCTGATTTGTATAACAAAGTACATACAATAATGTTAAAAGAAAATTTTGATTTTCTAAAACTTTCATTTACAGAAGTATATTGGGATAATAATATTCAAACAAGTTGGTATAATGTCCCTCAAGATATCAGATCAAGAGACTGGCCAGAATATGATCAATTACCAACAACCGGTAACGACCCTAACGCACCAAGAACTATTTTTAATAAAATAGATAGATATGATGGGGTAGCATATATAAATGGGGAAATTACTTATTCAAATTGGCCTATGATTGTTTCTAAGAAAGGTAATAAAAAAATGTTTATTGATACTAAATGGGCACATCCTTATGAACAAACCTGGATGTCTTATATGTACCAAGAAACTAAAAAGGGTAATTTAAATCCTGCAATTTTATTAGCTTCTCCTATATGGCATGAACGCATCCACTATTACAAACCTGAGGAACGAAGAGAAAATTAATATTTATATTAAATAGAAAATTATGAGCTGGACCTATAAAGGAAACAAAATGGTCGATATCACTCAATTTCCAGAAAATACATTCGGTTTCGTTTACATTAATACACACAAACCAACTGGAAAATCATATATCGGAAAAAAAGTACTATTCCACAACCAAAAGAAAAAATTAGGTAAAAAAGAACTAGCAGCTCTAACTGGAGTAGTTGGTAGAAGACCTTCATATAGATTAGTAGTTAAAGAATCAGACTGGTTAAAATATTATGGATCTCAAACTGATATTAAACAATTACTATTAGAAGGTAAAAAAGATGAATTTGAACGTACTATACTAAAATGTGTACAATCAAAAAAACAACTTACTTATTTTGAAATTAAATATCAAATGTTATATCAAGTACTAGAAAAACCTGATGAGTTTTTTAATGATAATATCTTAGGTAAGTTTTTTACTAAAGACTTAAAAGATATTGAATATGAAGACCCTTTGGAGATTAAAGTACATTAGTGTATATTACCCCATATGGTAAACCAGTTATTAGTTACATTAGTAAATTCTGTATTGGGTTCGGGCAAAGCTACTGCTCGAAACAATTATGCTTATAGTTGTCCCCTATGTAACCACCATAAACCAAAATTAGAAGTTAATTTAACTGAAAACCGTGAAGGTAAAAATCAATGGCATTGTTGGGCATGTGATGCTAGAGGTACTACAATATATAATTTATTTAGACAGGTTAAAGCTGCCGCAGATAAATTTGTAGAATTAAATAGTTTAGTAAAAACTTCTAAATCTATTAAGGAGACACAAGTTGTGTCTACCGTTGTATTACCAAATGAATATATTGGCCTAGATAACGTTGATAACAGCGATATAATGGCTAGGCACGCTACTGCGTACCTAAAGAATAGACACGTGAGTAAATACGATATAATAAAGTATAATATAGGTTATTGTAAAGAAGGTTTATATAAAAATATGATTATAATTCCAACATATGATGCAGATGGTAGGTTAAATTACTTTACTGCTCGTTCATTTGAAAAAGAACCATATGTTAAATATAGAAACCCATCAGCAAGTAGAGATGTAATACCTAATGAACATCTAATTAATTGGAATATACCAATTATTTTATGTGAAGGGTTATTTGATGCTATTGCTATAAAAAGAAACGCAATCCCCCTATTAGGGAAAAACATACAGAGTAGCTTAATGAAAAAAATAGTTACATCTGTAGTAGATAAAATTTATATTGCATTAGATAGGGATGCAATTAAACAAGCTTTAAAATTCTGTGAACGATTAATGGCAGAAGGTAAAGAAGTCTATCTTGTAGATATGCAAGATAAGGACCCGAGTGAAATGGGTTTCGAAAATTTCACTAAACTTATACAAACAACTGTTCCTTTAACCTACTATGACTTAATGGAACAAAAACTATCAATATGATCAAAAAATCATACAATAGGTTACTAGAGATCTCAGATGATCACAAACAAATTACATTACCTGATTCAAGGTACTACAGACGTAATGGGGAATATTATCCTTCTATTACTTATGTTTTAAATGCTTACCCAAAAGGCAAATATTTTGAAGACTGGCTTAAAAAAGTTGGCTATAGTGCTGAATGGATTGTTAAAAAAGCAGGAGAAGAAGGTACTAGAGTGCATGAAATGATTGAAGAATATTTTGAAGGTAAAGAGTTAAAATATTTAAATGATAGTGGTCACCCTAAAATGGCTCCTCATGTTTGGCAAATGTTTTTACGTTTTGTAGACTTTTGGGAAACATATAAACCAACCTTAGTTGAAACCGAAGTATCACTATTTTCAGATGTACTTAAAGTAGCAGGAACCTGTGATTTAGTATGTGAGATAGAAATAGAAGGTAAAATAGAACGTTGGGTTATTGATTTTAAAACTAGTAACCATTTACAAACAACTTATGATTTACAAGGTGCTGTTTATGCTCAATGTTATGAAGAGTGTTATGGTATGCCTGTAGATAGAGTTGGTGTGTTATGGTTAAAATCTAAGTCTAGAGGTGAAGATAAAACTGGTAAACGTTTAAAAGGTAAAAATTGGGAAGTTTATGAGTCGCCTCGTACCCAAGCAGCAAATTTAGATATATTCCAATCAGTAAAAAAATTATTTGATTTAGAAAACCCTAAACATAAACCAGCTACTCAAAAATTTGAAACCATAGTAAAAAGAACAGTTTAATATTTATAACAAAATATTAAATGGGATTCTTTAGAGGACCAAATATAGTCCAGAATAATTTAATAGTATCCTTAGATGCAGCTTCATCCAGATCATACCCTGGCAGTGGAACGGTTTGGTATGACTTAAGTGGTAAGGGTGTTAATCTTAACAGTTCAGGTTCCCCTACTTTAACTACACTAGGGGGAGCAACTTGTTTTAATTTTGACCAAGATGGGGATGTGTGGTCAGGACCCTCTGGGGGTATACCTTCTACTGCTAATAGTAATACTACCCAAAGAACATTAGAAGCATGGTTATTTCCTGCAGCTTCTGAAATAACAACTGGTGATAGAGGAACTATAATTTTATTAAATGGTGGAAGTGGGAATTATATGTCTATAACAAAAAGTAGTAGACAATTATCTAGTTATTGGTATGGAAAAAATAATAATGGGTACCATCAGGGTGCACCTGCAATTACAAATTTAACATGGAATCATTGGTGTACTGTATGGACTGGGAGTGAACTTAAACAATGGCAAAATGGAACAAAATATACTACTAGTAATATTACAGGTACTAGTACTCGTAATACCAATTTAATAATAGGTAGAGAAAGTTCAGGTAGACAATATGCAGGAGGAATTGCTATAATTCGTATTTATAATAGTGCATTAACTGATGATGAAGCTTTACAAAATTATAATGCACAAAAAACTAGATTTGGAAGATGAGAATTATAGAAGAAGGCATAGATAAAGAGGGTGTACAATGTTGGTTTGTTTTAGAAGATGCAAACTTAATTGAAATATATTATACTGAACAAGAAGCAGAAGATCAATTATAATGGGATTTTATAGAGGACCAAATATAGTAACAGAAGATTTAGGGTTAGCCCTTGACTTTGCTTCTCCAAGATGTTGGACAGCAGGCTCGACAACAGCATATGATCTTACTGCTAATAATAATAATGCAACGGTTAATGGTTCACCCGCTACCCAAGATACAGGAACTCCAGCTCAAAATATGTATTTTGATGGTAGTAATGATTATTTGCAAATAGCTGCAAACCAAACTTCATTATGGTTTAATGATGGTCAAACTATAGAAATGTGGGTTTATCATACTATAAATTCCGGAAGAAGAAATTTTTGGGATCAAGCATATGGAGGTTCAGGTACTATGACCCATGAACAAGGAGGTGGTATTAGTTATTATTATGGAAGTAATGGTGCAAATGGTGGGTCTTATAAAGGATTTGGTAGTAGTGCTATACCTGGAAATACTTGGGCACATTTTGCTGTTTCAAGATACACAGGAGGAGCAAAATGGTATATAAATGGGATAAATACACAAACAACAACAGATGGTTATACACCTATGGCCACTAATACTACAGCTAACATTAGAATAGGATTAGGATATACCGGAGTATATTTAAAAGCAAATATATCAGTAATACATGCCTACACTAGAGGACTTTCTGATAGTGAGGTTTTACAAAATTATAACGCGTTAAAAGGAAGATTTATATAATGGGGGTATTTTCAGGACATTACACAAGCGTAGATCAAGTAAAAGGACCATCTGGTTTTTATAACATTTATACTAGCCAAGGTCCTGTTTGTACTTATATAGACCAAGATTATGATGGTGGTGGTTGGGCTATGGTTTTAGCCAATAGAGGAGGTACAGCGGGTATGAATAATCTTAGCTATAACGATGGTATAAATAAATCTAATTATAGAACAGAACCATCATCAGATGATTCAACAAATACGGTACATGGTGTTAACCCATCTTTAACAAATTTAGGTTTAAGTGATGTTAATACTTTTATAGGTTTAAAATTTTGGTTTGAATTAGCTGGTAGAGTAGTAACAGATAAAGTAACTATAGTGCAATTTGTATCATCAACACATGGTACAGCTTTAAGTGCTACAAGCTCACATACTCATAGATATAGATGGCGTTTTGATAGTTGGGGAACCGGTTATTCATTTACTAATTCCGTTGCAGTTACTGATGAAACAGGTACAGGTTCTCCTGGTTTTTATAGTTATCATTCTAAAGGTAGTCGTAAGTTAACAACCTATGATAATGACCAAGATTCAAATGGCGGAAATTGTTCTACGTATTATAATAATAATCCTTTTTGGTATGGTAGTTGTTGGTCAGGAAATTATTTTGCTGGGGGAGGATATAACGATAGACCTTACTGGACTAGTTCTAATTCAGCTAATTCTCACATCTATGGTGCAGTTTATATAAAATAAAAAAGCATGGAAATAATAATTAAACCTATGAGATTAATTTTTTCAAGAACTGAAACTACTTGGAAAAAAGTAGTAGAAGATTTAAATGGTCTTTTGATATACGAAGAAATAAACCCAATAATAGAAGAACCAACAGAGGAGGAATTTGATGCTTGGGAAACACAAACGTGTTCCCTACCACAATGGAATATAGTTGAAGTAATAAGATTTATATAATGTACGTAGGACCACACATAATAACAGATGGATTAGTATTTGCTGTTGATGCAGCAAGTGCAAGAAGTTATCCAGGATCAGGAACAACATCCACTGATTTAGCTGGTACAAATACTATTAGTTTAGATAATGGGGTTGGTTTTAATAGTACTAATGGTGGTACTTTTGTATTTGATGGTACTAATGACGAAATAAACACTAATTTAACTACACAATATACTGATTTTTCTTGTGTGGTTATTTTTAAAAACAACAGTTCAGCAGCTTGGGGAAGATTAGTAGATAAATCTTATACTAATGGATTTTTTATATCAGCTTATTTTGCTACAGGGGGATTGGGTTATGTTGGAGCTGGTATAATAGAGCCAAGTAGTCCACACGGTCAGTCTTTACAATACGATACAAGTGTATATAATTATTTTGTAGTCACGAGAAGTGGGACTACGCATACTATATACTTAAATGGCAGTGGGACATCTGCATCAAAAACAGGTAGTGGCGCAGCTTTAGGAACAGCAGATATGGCTATAGGTTCTTGGTACGGTTCAACTTCATCTCAAAGATTTACAGGTGAAATACCTGTGGTAAAAACTTATAACAGAGCATTGACATCCGCTGAAGTAGATCAAGATTTTAACGCATACAGAAACAGATTTGGGATATAGATTTCCACGTAAAAATTAGGCTACTGGCAAAATATTTCGTATATTTACTATGTATAATAAAATATAAAATGATATCACTATATAATTTAATTAAAGAACAAATTGATAGACCAAAAGCTATCATACTAGCTGGTGCTCCTGGAGCAGGTAAGGGATATGTTTTACGTGGTTTAGACATAGAAGGTTTAAAAGTACTTAATGTAGATAACGCTTATATCGAATTACTAAAAAAAGCTAATATATCATTAGATTTAAAAAATGCTGGACCTGAAGATAGAAGTGAAGCTGCTAAAGCAATGGCAGCAGCTAATAAAGAATTTAAAGGAAAAGTAGCATCAACAATAGAAGGTAAAGAACCTTTTATATTAGATGGAACAGCAGCATCAATTAAACAAACTGCTAACTTAAAAAAAGAATTAGAAGAAGCTGGATATGAAGTATTTATGCTTTATGTTTATACTGATCTAGAACGTTCACTTAAACAAAA
>JACKZZ010010353.1_pt1 | contig 33539 bp, 34 predicted proteins | sample 8027871 | NCBI WGS metagenome assembly JACKZZ01 (sample SAMN15724774, study PRJNA655200) | protist metagenome | isolation source: fluorescence activated cell sorting (FACS) single amplified genomes of... | place: USA: West Boothbay Harbor, Gulf of Maine | collected 2000-07-19
AAAGTTGGACAGGCGAAAGAGGTAGAGCCGCTAGGCGACGCTGGAATTGCTAAAATAAATCAAATTAAATTAAATAAAATCAAATGGCACAATTCGGAGGCCCAAAGTTAGTCAAAGCATTACACTTTGATAACACGGCAAAAGATAAACTAGTAAAAGGTATAAATAAAATAGCAGACGCTGTTAGCTCTACATTAGGAGCTAGCGGTAGAACTGTTGTTATAGAAGATGACTTCGGTAATCCTTACGTAACTAAGGATGGTGTTACCGTAGCTAACTCTATAATGCTCATGGATCCAGTCGAGAACCTCGGCGTATCTATGATGAAGCAGGCTGCGCAACAGACAGCCAATATGGCAGGGGATGGTACCACCACCTCTATAGTACTGACTCAGGCCATTATTGACTGTTATCATAAATTGGGTGGAGATAAATATTCGTTTAGAGATATTAAAAGCGGTATTACAGATTTTAAAGATCACATCGTAGGTATTCTTGAAAGCAAAGCGGTTAGCATTGATGACAAGAAACTAGATGATGTATCTATTATATCTGCTAATAATGATGAAGTATTAGGTAAGTTAATTGCCGAAGCTTTCAGATCAGCTGGAGATAACGGTATTGTTACTATGGAAACATCTTCTAATAGTGATACATACGTAGACACTGTAGATGGTACAAAACTATCAAGCACGTCTAGATCTAATCACTTTCATACCAATAAAGAAAAAGAAGTATCAGAATTAGATAAACCTCTTGTATTTATAAGTGCAACAGATATACCTAATGTAAGAAAAATTCAGGACATCTTAGAGCATGCTATTAAGTCAAACCGTAGCATACTACTTATTGCTCCCCTAGAGTCGCAGCCACTTACGGCGTTAGCGATGAACATGGTTAAGGGCAATATTAAGGTCAATGTAATAGATCCACCTAGCTTTGGACTTAAGCGTAAGGATATACTTGAAGATCTAGCATTGCTTGTCGGGGCTAAAGTTTTTGACGAAAGCCTTGGGGATTCGCTTGATGCGATAACCCCTGACATGTTAGGAGAAGCTGATAAAGCTATCTCAGATAAAGAAGGTACAGTTTTAGTTATTCAGGAAAAGTCTGAAGAAGCTTTGGAACGTATCGAATATTTAAAAACTGCTCTTGAGAAAGAAGATCATCACGTGCTTGTTAAGCACTTAAATGATCGACTGGCTTTGCTCTGCGGTGGTGTGTCTATTATACATGTAGGTGCAGACACTGATGTAGAGTTGAAAGAAAAACAAGACAGAGTAGATGATGCAATCCATGCGGTTAAAGCAGCGCGTAAAGAAGGTATTTTACCTGGCGGCGGAACAGCTTTAGCATTTGCAGCGCAGCAAGACTGGGAAATGAGTCTTAATGCCGGTGGAATATTAGGCTTGGCTATATTAAAAGATGCCTTAGCAGCACCATTTACAAAAATATTACAAAACGGAGGCTTGGAACCTAAAGACTATACCCTTGATAAATGGGGTGAAGGAATAGATGTTACAAGTGGCTCTAAGAAAATTATGATTGATACTGGTATTATAGACCCGCTGCTTGTTACAAAGAGTGCACTCAATAATGCTATATCTGTAGCTACCACTATATTATCAACCGATTGTGTAATTTCAAACGTAAGAGAATAATGGAGGCTATAAACAATTATATAATTATAAAAGAAACACAAGAAACCACTAAAGTAACAAAAGGTGGTTTGGAGCTCACGGAGAAGCATAGAGAAGACATTAGATACCGAGAAGCAGTTATTATCTCTTCTGGTTCTGAGCTTCTTAAAAGTGATCAGAAGATACTCTACGACCGCGTAGCAGGCTTTCCTGTTGAGAAAGGAGACGAATTGCTAAAAGTAATTCAAGTTAGAGATGTCGTAGCCTTAATGTAATGGAAAGATCAGATTTTATCCAAAGAGGAGAGGTTAAAGTCGATTTTTTAAAATACTATAGATTAGTTTCCAGATGGGCAGTGCAAAATAACGATTTAAGCGTTGCTGATCTGGAACTTTTGTTTTATTTAGACCCAATTATGTACTTTACTATAGATGATTTTAAAACAGGTACATTATTTTACACCTGGGACAAAGATAGATTTTATAGATTACAAAAAAACGGCTGGATTGACAAATCTCATGAAGGTGGTGGAAGAAGAGGTGATCACAATAAGTATAAAGTAAGCAGAAAAGGTAAGATGCTTATAAATAAGATATACCGCATACTAATAGACCAAGAAGATTTACCAACTTCAGCACGTAGAAACAAAATAATGAAGCGTGAAACCTATATAGACAAAGTATACAGCCAAGCTATAAAAGAATTTAACAAAAAAAAATAAAAAATGGCATTAATATTACCAGTAACAACGGTTAACCCACAGACAGGAGCGCCAATAAATACATTCACAGTAGATACAGCACATGATTTAATAACAGGTGTTGGTCTTAGAAGATATATGTGTGCAGGCGCTTACAAATATACTGACTTTACATTAAGCTTAACGGTAGCTGATGGTAGTCAAGCAACAGCTACAATACCGGCTGGTGATCCTACTCCTATAACGGGAAAAGGAGCAACTATGACTGTAGAGTCTTCTACCGTGTCAGCAGCAACATTAATTGAAGGTGTTGATTTTACTATTAGTGGTAAGACAATAACTTTTACCACACCTTATTTAGGCGATAGTAAAGTTACCACCATAACGTATGATTATTACGACACTAATCCTGCAAACTTGGTTTATGATACACCTGTTTATGCTAGCAATACTATGGGCACAATGACTATGGATGGTGTTGATATTATACTTTGGAATGAAGGTATTTTAGCTCAGAGCGTTCACTGCTGGCAAACAACAGGAACAGTTAATGGTGTTATATCAGCTTTATTTACAGATAAAAACTCATAAAAAGAAAAAAATGAAAAAAGAAAGAAAATTAAGTCTTGGACCTAAAGATACTTTTACTCAAGGTCTTGATATAGAGCAAGCAAAAGTTGCAAACCCAAATCAGTCTATGCCTATTACTCAAAAAGTAAAAATGGGTAGCGGTGGAACTAAATTAAAAGGATAAGATGGCTAAAATCAGTACATATACAATAGACTCTGTTATAGAAGGTAACGATAAGTTACTTGGTACTGATTCTGCATCAACCTCAGCGCTAGCTACACGAAATTATACAATAGACAGTTTAAAGACTTATATTCAAACGGGTTCTCCTGCTAATATTACAGATACAATTCCTCTTGGTTTTGCGCTTACTGTTAATAGAGAAGGAACAAACTATGAAAGAGCTTTAGTTAGAACATTGTCTGGTAATACTCTTACTAATGTTGTATTGAAAAGTGCTACGGTTAATACAGGAGCAGATATATATTTAAACACACTTGGTAATGGCCAAGTTTTCTTAATTATAAGAGATTATAACAATGGCTCTTTTGCTCTTGATTATGATCTAGCAGACTTCGCAGCTAATTCAGCTACATGGTCAGGAACTATTGGAGGCGTAGTACACACAGGTACAGTTACTTCATTTAATACACCTGATTTTTCAAACGCAAGTCCTGCAGCAAATGCAACGCAATATGTAGACAATGGCTCTGTAATATACACGGACTGGGCATTTAACGTTACAACAGCACCTACTTACACTGGTGGGCAAGTTGCCTTTACTGAGTTTACCTTCTTAACAGGTGCCACTCAGATTGAAACACAAGCTATAGGTACATTAAAAGTTACTCGTAATATAGAAGTACCCGATGGTGATGTTACTATAGGTACGTTATCACCTACAACTGATCCTCATAATCTTACTGTTTATGGAGATATTAAAGTTTCTACATCAGAAAGCCGTATAAAATTTGGTGGTGATACTAATAATGTGCTTATGAGCACAGATGGCTCTGATCTTACTATTTCTGGAACAGGAACTGGATCTAACCTTGTCACTAATGCTACTAGGTTTACACAAGATATAATAAAAGACACTAATGCTACTTCTGGTGACGGTCGTACCATCATGGGGCAAAATACATTTACAGCCATCAACACTGATGGCACTAGAAGTGTTTTATCTAATACAGGTGTTCAACTTCAAGATAATTCAGGTACTGCACTTTCAGTGCAACAAGTATCTGGTAATGCTTCGCAAGGTGGTTTAACTAATAAAGGCTATCTTACTTCTATAAAAGTAGATGATAACTGGTTTCAATTACCAGCACTATCCTCAGGTGTAGCAGAAGCTTTACCAGGACTTAGCGAAACTTTAGCTGGTCCACCTACTAATATAACCACAGGCCGTCTCTTCTACGGTATTCAAAACGCTGCAGGAGCTTTGTTTCAAGCAGCAACAACACCAACATCTTTAACAACCGCAGAGGCTATAACAGCAAGTACAACATCTATAACTATATCAGCAGGTAATCAAACTGATTTTGCTTCTATATTTGCAGCTGTACCTACTGGGCAAAACTTATACTTTGTAGATAGTACTTATACAACTGCTTTTCCAGCTGCTGGTGGTCAAATACTAGATACAGCAGTTAATATATACTTAGTTGTAGCTTATGACACAGGTACTTATGTATGTACTTTTGGTAGACAAGGATTTGGAACTTTGAATGTTTCAACTAGTACGTTTAATATAGACTCTGAAGTAGTTAAATTTCCAGAAATACCAACTGCAGCAAAATCAAACTTTGTGTACTATGATACAGCCACTAAAGCTATATCACACAATCCACTTAGTCTTTTAGGATCTGCAAATGGTGCTACATATGACTATGGAGCCAATACAGATGTACCAGTTGTATCAATTGATTTTGATAACTTAGTAATATCAGCTCCAGCTAATGGTGTTGTAACTTTAAAGCAAGGACACACTTTTGGAGGTGCTTTAACTGTAGATACTACCGCGGTTGATTACAATCACTATATACTAAGCAATATAACTGCTGATAAAACTTTAACTTTACCAGCAGGAACTGTAGGTAATAGTATAAAGATAACTAATATGTCTTCTTTAGACGCCTCTGGCGTATATGTGCAACCTACATTTACATGGTCTATAGCAACTAATGGTTCTGAAAAAATCATGCGTGCATCTAGCTTAACTCTTGATGCATCAACAGAATCTTTTGAACTATTATATACAGATGCTACTAACGGATGGGTAATAAACTAAAAACATGGGACTAACAATAGATTTACCAACGGCCGGACTCCTAGGGATTTCCGGTGCGCAAGCATTTGAAATAACAGCTAATACCACTCTTGGTATTAACAAGATATATGTCTGCAAGCAGGCACCTGACTTTACGGTAACACTACCAACAACTATAACGGCTGATGGTGGTGAAATACTTATAAAGAAAGTAGGAGCACAAACAGTAACAGTTGCTGCTGCTCTTATAGAAGGCACTAATCAATCACTAACAATAACAAACAACCAAGCTGTACGCCTTGTATATATCAACGCTACATTTGGTTGGTTAATAACTTAAGCTATGCCAGACGTTAAAACATTTTATCCAGGTGCAACAGCAGGAAATCCAATAAATAATGCCACTGATGCTGCTTTAGCAACTACAGCAACTGTTGGTAATTCTGTGGACGACCAAAATCAAACTCCAAACGCTCTTGTTTGGACAGGTACAGCTGCTGAATATGCGGCTATAGGTGCTAAAGATGCTAATACACTTTATTTCGTAATATAATGCCAATATACAAAGGAAGCACAGAAGTTACCAGTGGAAACCTTAGAAAAGGTTCAACAAACATTGAGAATGGCTACAAAGAAACAAGTCCGTTTTATACCAATACAAATGGTATAACAATAAACTTTATTGATGCTATTTCTGGAGCTACAATGAATACAACTCAGTTTTCTTCTGTAGGTGTACCAGGCGCTTCTTTTTCTTCCTTCAGTAGAACTATTACAGTAGACTCAGGTAGAATATTTTCTACAAATCCTACTGTTTCAGAATCTGGAGATAGTGGTAATAATGTTACTACATCTATAAGTAGTCAAACATCTACATCAGCGGTGTTAAATGTAAGCGGTACATATCCAACAAGTGGTACCACAGTTACATTAACAGTAAATGGTGCAACACAAGTACAATTACCAAACCTTGTTGTTACTAAAAATGGAAACTATCCATTAACAACAACTGGAGATGGCGGAGCTTTAGGTACTTATAATTATTCTATAAGTAATAGTTCTGGTTGCGTTGGTGGAAGCTCAGGATCAGGTAGTATTAATGGTGGTAGTGGTAGTAGTGATACATACTATAGTTATAGTAGACCTGGTTTAGCAGGTGGACCTTATGGTAATGGATGTGGCGTAACGTGTAGTAGTTCTTTTAGTTCTAGTAAATCTGGATATAATTCGGGAAGTACTACTTTTACTGAAACAGGAACGTATCCTTCTTCTAGCTATACTTGTAGTTTAAGTGCTCCATCTGGCTATAATAGTCCTATAGATGCAACTAATTATAGAACTTCAACTTCTTGTGTAGATAATACACCATCATCAATATCCGTTAGTGGATCAGTATCGTTTAGAGTAACAGCTACACTTGGAGGCGCTGGGTGTGATCAAGGGGGAAATGCATCTGTTGTTTGTGGTAGCGGTAGCATAAGTTGCCCATCTGTTCCTAGAAATGGAACTAGCTCAAGCGGAACAGTAAGCGGGACTCCACTACCTAAAAACAAAACTTTTGTAGATATTCCAAGTGCTACTGAATCAGGAGCTACGCTTACTTCAAGCCTTGGTTCAAAAGCAATATGTTATGCTGGTACCGTTACTTTTTCTGGAACTGCTAATGGTGATTTTAGCTCATGGGGAGGATCTCTTAATGTTTCATTAGCTTGTGCTGGTCAAACCTCTGGAGCTACTGGAAGCCTATCACGAAATACTGGCACAAGTGGCAATGGAACTAATTGGAGCGATGTAGATTTTGGAACAGACTGTGATGCTAATAGTAGTTGGATTGCAAATGAAACTATTACATGTACAAGAGTACTTACGGTATTTGTTTCAGGTGTTGGAAGTAAAGTAGTTAATCTATCTCCAGTTTCAGTGGTTATGAATTAAATTAAATTAAATTAAATTAAATTAAATTAAATTAAATGGAAATAAAAATTTTTACAAAAGACAATTGCAATTTTTGCGATCAATTAGATATACCTAAAAAAATAGAAACAACTATATTTAATATAGATTCTAAAAAATACAGAGGATATATACCAGAACAAGTACCTACTTTACAATATGATGGCTTAAGTTTTCAAGGTCCAGAAGTTATAAATAAAGTTTTAAATTTGGTAAGAAATGCACAAGATGATTACTATAAAAAGTAGAGGCTTTGGCGATACTGTAGAAAAATTCACATCATCCACAGGAATAAAAACAGCCGTTAAAGCAGTTTTTGGAGATAACTGTGGGTGTAATGAAAGACAAGAATGGTTAAATCAAAAAATACCATATAACAAAAAATAAAAAATGGCAAATTTAACAAACATAATAGGTGGTCAACCGTACTACAATGATGCTGATAGCAATTCAAAATCTTTACTTGATTTTTGGAAAGGTTTACAATCAAAGTACGATGCATTAAAAAGAACAGGTGGTGCAATATCTCCTGCTCCAAGTGGAGTTACTTCTTTAGTGTTTACAGGACTTAATTCTGCAGCTAGCGGATGGACTGTAGGCGAAACAGTATATGTAACAGGCTCTTCTAACAACATAACTAGATCAAAGGGTGCTATAGCAGCCGTGCCATCAAACACTGAACTTACTATTACTATGGATTCATCTTATACTAATACAGATACAACAGGTTACACTATAGACAAATATGATCCAGAAACATTATACTTAATTACAGCATAGATGCCTATAAACTTAGCAGAAAATCCGTTATCCGCCGCAAAGGTAGGCAGTCAAGATTTAACAGCTGCTTACGCTGGAGTTACTCAGATTTTTCCTAATTCTACAGAAATAACTAGTTGGACAGGAAGAGGAGCAAATTCTAGTTACAATAATAATAGCCACAGTCTTACCACTAGCGTTACAGGACCAGCGGGAGCTACATTCAATTTAATAGGCAGTAGTGGTGCGGTTGGACAAACTGGTTTAACTAAGGCAGTTGATGGAGCAGAGTCATTTTCTTGGAGTATTTCTTCTAATGATTCATGTGACGCTGCGTCAAGAACCCCTACTTTAACATTACAAGCTACTGGAAGCACTACACTAGCAAGCCCTCTTGGAGGAAGACCAAATCCAGATACAGCAACACAAGCTGCAGGACCAGTTTCTGGTTATGTACAGATGAATGGCTCAATTTCAGCTACTGTTCAAAATCCAGGTAACTATGTTGTTGTTGGTGGACAAAGACAATGGCTATCAGGAACAATTTTTGATGTTACATATTCATCTTCTTCTGTAACTAATGCTACTGGCACTTCTGGCGCATCTAGCATCACCATATATGACGGAGGATCTGGACTTGTTCAAGGTTCTTGGTCTAATATTTCACAAAGTTTTGGAACTTACACAGGAGGAACTAATGCGTCGTGGAATACTAGCGGAACTCCCGCTTCTGGTCAAACAGGTTCTTTATCAGGCACTTTTACTACATCAACACAAAATGCAGCAATATATTTTCGTGCCTACTTTAGCTCTCCAGCAGGCTGTTATGGTATAACACCTTACTCGAATTTATTTTATATATACCCTTAAAAAATGGCAAGAATAAAACTATATCCAAATGATACCACTATACAGGGCGGTGATAAATTAGTTGGAACAGATATAAACGGTAATGCTACTAAAAATTACCAGGTTGAAGAACTTGCTCAATATTTTGAACAAACAGGTAATGCTTTATTTCAATATAACTTTGCAGGCACTTACAGCACTGAAGTTATAAATACTGGAGAATATAGATACCAGGTCAATCCATCTGCACCGACTATATATAACTGGGCACAAATAACTGGTATAGCAATAAGTAGGTATAATCGTAATGGTGAAGACATAACACCAATGATACCAGTGATGGTCAATCAAATGGTAAAAATACAAGATATTGGTACATCTGATAATCTTGGGTATGGTCTTTTTAGAGTTAAAACTTCTACACCACTAAGTAGTGGTGCTGCATACTTATTAACTTTAGAACCTAAAGGTGCTGCTAGCACAGTAGGTAACAATGTGATTTCTTTAGCGCCTTTTGGATCAGAAGGTTTTGAATATGAAGAAGACTTTGCAGTAGCTGCAAGTACATGGGTAATTGATCATAACTTAGGAAGATTTCCAAGTGTATCAGCTGTTGACTCAGCAGGAAGTATAATAAACGGAGCTATAACATACAACAGTGCAAACAAAATAACAATAGTATTTACATCTGCAACAAGCGGCAAAGCATACTTAAACTAAAGAAAAATGGCAATAAATTTTTTAAACAATCTTGATTTAAACAAGAATCAGCTACAAAATGCTGTAGTACAGGTGCTAGCAACTGCACCATCAAATGCTGTTGAGGGTCAAATATATTATGACTCTTCGGATAATAATGTATATTACTACAATGGTACTGCGTGGACTTCATTCTCTGGTGATATTACTGAGATAACGACAAGTACGGCAAATCAGCTCACCGTTACAAACGGAGCTGGTCCTATAGTTCAACTAGCTATGGTTACTGCTACTGTTGCAAATAACAGCACAGCTTTAGCTACTGGTGATCAAATATATGACTTTGTAATAGGTACACCCATAAGTTCACTAGCTACAGCAACTGCTGATGTGGACATGGGTAGTAATAAAATAATTAGTGTTACTGATCCTACCGCTGCTCAAGATGCAGCTACAAAAGCTTATGTAGATGCCGCTGTTGTAGGTGGTTTAACTTACAAAGGTGGATACAATGCATCTACAAACACACCAGATTTAGATTCATCAACAAGTGCAGCTACCTACACTATAACTGTTTCTAACGCTTCTGGTGCTAATAAATATTACGTAGGAGGTATACAACAACAAAGCTTAACGTTGATACCTGGAACTGCATACGTTATAAATCAAGACTCTGCAACTAATACAGGCCATCCGCTAATATTAAGTACCTCAGCTACAGCTAGTGGTGCTTATCAAACTGGAGTAACCTATGAGTTAGATGGATCAACTGTAACTTACAGTGCTTATACAGCTGGTTTTGATGCAGCAACTACAAGAAGAGTTAATGTAACACTTCCTGTTGGAGCACCTAGTTTAAATTACATATGTTATATCCATCAAAACATGGGTAACAATGTAACTAATGGAAATGTAGCTATCACTATAGGAGATACATACACTGTTACTACAGATGGATTATTCTTTTCAGAACAAGTAAGAGTCGGTGACTTTTTAATTGCGGAAGTAAGTACGGCCGCAGGTGCTGGTAGCGCATTGGCTAATTGGACTGTAGTTCAGAGCAATATAGACATAGCTACCGCAGCGGCCACTTCAGGTGCAGCCGTTAAAGGTATATCTGGTTATGATTCTGCTGATTTTACAGTGGATACAACTGGTTATGTTCAATTAGTAACAAAAGCTTTTAAAGCTTCTATTGGTAATGGATCAGCACTTTCTTACACTGTTACACATAACTTAAATAGTTTTGACGTTATAGTACAACTTTACGATGCATCTTCTTATGATACAGTTTATGCTGATGTAGTAAGAACATCTGCAGATGTTGTTACTGTTAGCTTTACAACTGCACCAACAACAAATGATATAAGAGTACTTATTCAAGAAATATAATATATGGCCACTAAGTTTAAAAGTTCAGTAGAAGTTGATGGTTATCTATCAATATCAAGCGGGAACTGGATCCAAGTACCAGATGGTACAACGGCTCAGCGCCCAGGTTCGCCTCAGGTTGGTATGTTTAGATACAACACAACTACGGCTGAATTTGAAGGATACTTTGGCTCACCAGCAGCATGGGGTGCTATTGGTGGAGGAGGTGGTAGTGGAACCGTAACTGAAGCATTTAAAACTTTTGCAGTATCAGGACAATCAAGCATTGTAGCTGATGGTCCTACAGACACTTTAACAGTGGCAGCTGGTAACAATATCAGTCTAACTACAGATGCTTCAACAGATACGCTTACAATTGCTTCTACTGGGGGATCTGGTGGAGGTACAGTTACTATTCAAAGAAATAACTATACTGGTGACGGTTCAACAGTAGCTTATGGTGTTTCATCTACAATAATATCAGAAAACAATATTCAGATATATTTAGATGGTGTTTACCAAGATAAAGATGGCTTTACTACAGCGGGTAGTACAGTTACATTTGGTACAGCACCACCGGCAACTACTGAGATAGAGATAATGCACTATGTTGCAGTCGATGGTGTTATTGAAGTTGACGAATTTGTAGGCGATGGTACTACAACTAACTTCGCTACATCACTTTCTATTATAAACGAAGATGCAACACAAGTATATGTAAGTGGTGTTTACCAGTCTAAATTAACATATCAAACTACAGGTAATGTAGTATCATTTACAACAGCACCGCCAAATGGTGCTAATATAGAAATAGTTCATATTAAAGCTTTAGCTTTAAGTGGATTTAATAAGAATAACTTTGTAGGTACAGGTTCTCAAACAGCATTTACTTTAAACACGACTGTTAACGAAGAGAATATGACCTTTGTATTTTTAGAAGGTATTTATCAAGATAAAAGTACATACGGAATATCTGGATCAACATTAACATTTGCAACTGCACCTCAAAATGGTTACAATGTAGAGGTAATGGTATTAGGTGCTATATCAGCATCGACTAATGCTTTATACACAGACACTTTCACAGGTGATGGTACAGAAACTGATTATACTCTTGGTATAACACCAGTAGATTTAAATGCTATTGAAGTATATCTAAATGGTTTATATCAAAATGTAGGTACATTGTCATTAGCTGCCAATGTGGTTACTTTTGCTACGCCGCCACCTAGTGGTGTTATAATAGAGATTAGATCTGTAGGGTTTTTAAATTCAGGTGGTACATTAGCACCTGCAACCTTAATAGGTGGTACTGGTATTGAGGTGATAACAAACTCACCTAATAACTTTACTATAAACAACACGCTTATAGATGTGTCAGTATCGTTTAATGCGCCTACTGGTCAAAGTTTAACATATACTACACCTGGAGCTTCATCAGGTCAAGCTGGATCAATATTTCCTACAACAACTTTTACAGTTACAGATCCTGCAGGTGGTACATTAAGTGGCACTGCAGTAATAACTGGCTTACCAGCTGGAATAACTAGTACTCAGAGCTATAATAATACAAATCCTGGTAATGTATTAACAATAACACTAGGTGGTGTTTATCCTAGCGCTAATTCAGTTGGTACAAACTTGGTTATATCTAACTTAACAGTAGTTGCTCCACCTTTAACAGTTGATTATCTAGTAGTTGCAGGTGGTGGTGCTGGTAATAAATCTAATGGAGGTGGTGCTGGTGCTGGTGGGTTAAGAACTTCTTGGCCAGGAGGCTCTGGCGGTGGTGGACCTTCTGAATCCCAAGCTATAATAGTTATAGGATCAAATTATATTGTTACTATAGGAGCTGGAGGTGTACAAAATGGTGCTAATCCATCTACTATTGCTAATGATGGAAGCGATTCTATTTTCTATAACATAACTTCTAATGGTGGAGGAGCGGCTGGTTCTAGAGCTGGCTATCCAGCTAGAACTGGTGGATCTGGTGGTGGTGGTGGTTCTACTGGTGGAGCAGGTAATCAAGCTGCTGCAGGTACCGCTAATCAAGGTTATGCTGGAGCTAATGGTGTTGATGGAGGTGGTTATCAAGGTGGCGGTGGAGGTGGTGCTGGTGCTGGTGGAACTTTACCTAATGGAGGTGCTGGGAAATTTTTTGGCTGGTGGTGGTGGTGGTGGTGCTAATGGTGGTGCAGGATCTGGTGGTATTGGAGGCGGAGGAGCAGGATCTACTACTCCTACAATGAATAGTGGAACCGCAAACACTGGTGGTGGTGGTGGTTCTGGAGCGTTTCCATCAAGTGGAACAGGTACAGGTGGAAACGGAGGATCAGGAATAGTAATTTTACGTTATCCTAATACTAAAACAATAACAATACCAGGAGGTTTAACAGCTACTACAACAACAGATGGTTCAGATAAAGTAACAACGTTTACAGCCGGAACAGGTAACATACAATTTAACTAATGGCATTAACGAAATTAACAAGTAACCTTATTGAAGGTGGTACTGGCACGGATTGGGTAACAGCAATTCAGACAAGCAACTTTACGGCGGAAGCTGGTAAAGGTTATTTTGTTGACACAACTAGTCAGGTTTTATACGTAAACTTACCAGTGGGTGTTGCAGGTATGGAAATAACCATACAAGACTATGCTGGTACATTTGCAACTAATAAAGTTATACTCAATGCTAATGGCTCTGAAAATATTCAAGGGTCAGCTTTAGAAGGTAAAATAAATACTAACAATGCTACTGCAGTTTTAATATACCAAGACGCAACTAAAGGATGGACATCTCAAGATGTAGCGCTTAATGCAACTACTATTTCGTGGGCTACACCTACGGGTCAAAGTCTAACATATAGTACTCCATCACCTCAAAGTTCAACAGGTGCAGCAGCTGCAACTTTTCCAACTACAACTTTTACAGCTACACTAGCAGGAAGCGAAATAAGCGGTACAGCTACCATAGCTGGTTTACCCTCTGGCATTACAGCCGCTCAAACTATAACTGGTAGTGGCTTAGGTAACACATTAACTGTTACTTTAACTGGTACTTTCCCAGCTGCAGATTATATAAACACCAACTTAACTTTATCAGGGTTAACAATTACAACTCCACCGCCTTTAATGGTTGAATATTTAGTAGTTGCCGGTGGTGGATCTGGTGGAGGTCCTTATTATGGTGGAGGTGGTGGTGCAGGAGGTATGTTAAGTAATTATGGTGGTACTGCATTAACTTTAGCTTCTTCAACAAATTATCCTGTAACAGTAGGAGCAGGTGGTGGGGGAAATCCAAGTACTGACGCTAGAGGTAGCAATGGAAGTAATTCAGTTTTCCACACAATAACATCTACAGGTGGTGGTGCAGGTGGTGGTGGTAATGGCCTTGTTAAAACTGGTGTTGCTGGTGGCTCTGGTGGTGGTGGTGGTTATGGTATGGTGACTGCTAATGGTATAGTTGGTCAAGGAAATAATGGAGGTTTAAGATATGGTGGTGGTGGTGGTGGCGCTGGAGCAGCTGGAACACAAAGTGAGACTTCTCCGTATCCTGGACCTGGAGGAGTTGGTTTACAATCATCAATTACTGGCACTTCTATATATTACGCTGGCGGTGGTTCTGGCGGTGGTGATGTTGGTGGTACCGCAATACCTGGTGGTCTAGGTGGAGGCGGAGCTGGAGCAGTTAGAAATGGAGCAAACGCCGTTAGTGGAACCCCTAATACTGGTGGTGGTGGTGGTGGTGCTGGAGAAATTAATCAACAAACAGGTGCAAGTGGCGGCTCTGGAATAGTAATATTACGTTACCCAAGCTACTACACTATATCAGGACTTTCAGGTACAACAACAACTGTAGGCACAGATAAAGTTACTAAGTTTTTATCAGGAACAGGAAATATACAATTTAACTAACAATATGGCACATTACGCTTTTTTAGACATGGCTAACGTAGTAACCGAAGTAATAGTAGGTAAAGACGAAGGCGATACAAATACAAACTGGGAGTTACAGTACCAAGATGTAAGAAAACAAGTTTGTAAAAGAACTTCTTATAATACACAAGGTGGTGTACACTCAGGTGGCGGTACTCCTTATAGAAAAAACTATGCAGGTATAGGATATACTTACGACTATGCTCGTGATGCATTTATTCCACCTAAGCCTTATAATAGCTGGATTCTAGATGAAACAACATGTTTATGGAAAGCACCAGTTGAGTATCCAGATGATGGAGAAAGATACACATGGGATGAAGAAAATCAAGAGTGGGATTTAACACAAGAAATAGCGGTATAAATGGCTCAAACCAAACCTAAAGCAGGACAATTTTATGGCGTATCAGATAACGGTACAGACGGTCAGTTTTTAAAGACTGATGGTACAGGTGGTATGTCTTGGGATAGTCCAATAACTAACCCTACGATAACATCTATTGATTATCCAGGAACTCAAACAGCAGCAGATCCTGCAGGTGGTGAAAGTGTTATTATCAATGGTACATTATTTGCTTCAGGTATTACATGTACAGTAGGTGGAATATCAGCTGTAACAGCTTTTAACTCTGCTACGCAAATTACAATAACTACACCAGCTAAAGCAGCTGGGCCTTATACAGTTGCTGTTTTAAATCCAGATGGAGGTACAGCTTCTCAAGCAAACTTTATACAATATAGCGGCGTGCCGGTGTGGTCAACAGCAGCGGGTACATTAGGTAATGTTCTAGAAGGAACGGCAGCTTCTTTTCAAGTAACAGCTACCGAAGGTAGTGATACTATAGAGTATGCTGTAACCACAGGTACTTTACCAACAGGTTTATCTTTAGCAACAGCTACAGGAGCTATCACAGGTACAGCGCCTGCAGTATCAGCAGATACAACAACAACATTTAGCATTACAGCTACAGATGATGAAAATCAAACTAGTGCTTCTAGATCTTTTAGTATAACGGTTCAAAACGATGCTCCTAGTAATCATTTTGCGTCTTATATATATACTGGTAATGGTGGAACACAATCAATTACAGGTTTAAATTTTTCTCCAGGTTTAGTGTGGATAAAAAAAAGAAACGCTACAGAAGACCACGCTTGGTTTGACACTGTAAGAGGCACTCAACAACAACTTTCTAGTAATTTAACGTCTGCTGATTATACTACTTCAAATGCTTTAAGTTCATTTAATTCAGATGGATTTACTACAGGAAATAATGGTGCAACTAATAATGGGAGCGGAACATACGTTGCTTGGAACTTTAAAGCTGGAGGAGCTACAGTAGCAAATACAGATGGAACTATAAACAGTCAAGTTAGTGTTAATGATACTTTAGGATTTAGTATTGTATCATATTCAGGAAACAGTGCATCATCTGCTACAATAGGACACGGACTAAACGCAGCACCACAATTAATTATTTCAAAAGCATTAAATTTTGGAGCAGGATGGCCTACAATGTTTAATGATAGTTCAAGTGCATTTTATGGTTTACGATTAAATGATAGCGGTGCCAATAACGCTGCAAATGGTTTAGGTTTTTATAATAATACAGCACCTACTTCTTCGTTATATACAGTTGGTGGTAGTGATGAAATAAACGATGCTTATAATTACATAGCCTATTGTTTCACTTCAAAACCAGGTTTTAGCAAAGTAGGTTCTTACACTGGAAATGGAAGTACAAGTGGACCAATAGTACAGACAGGTTTTGAAATAGCTTTTTTAATGATTAAATCTACTTCATCTTCTAATACTGCATGGAACATGTGGGATAATAAGAGAACGCCGTATGATATGTTAAGAGCAAATACGAATGAAGCAGAATTTGCAGGACCAGGTAGAATTCAGTTTTTTGCTAATGGTTTTCAACTGCTAGATGCTGACGCATCAAGAAACTCAAGTGGAGGAAACTACATCTACCTAGCTTTTGCAGCTGACGGTTCTACAGCAACACCTAGTTTAGCTAATAGTTTTGCTACTGAGTTGTATACAGGTAATGGATACCCAAATAGTGGTACTCAATCAATTACAGGCGTAGGTTTTAAGCCAGACTTAACTTGGATAAAAGCGAGAAATACAACTGCTTGGAATATATTAGTAGATTCAATAAGGGGTGTAGATAAATATTTATTTTCAAATGCTACTAATGCAGATTTTACACAAAACGGAACAGGTTTTTTATCTTTTGATTCAGACGGTTTTTCTCTTGGAGCAGACACTAATGGAGATGGTGTAAATAGAACAAGTGATGGCCCATACGTAGCTTGGAACTGGAAAGCTGGAGGTACACCATCTATAAACACAGATGGAACAATTACAAGTATAGTTTCAGCAAATCAAGCTGCTGGATTTAGTATTGTATCTTATACAGCAAACGCTACAAGCGGAGCTACTATCGGTCATAGTTTAGGAGGAGAACCTGACATGGTTATTGTTAAATCAACAAATCTTACTCAATCTTGGAACACGTATATAAAAGATGTTACTGATACCAATGCTAAATACTTAATGTTAAACAGCACTTCTGCTATTAGTAATACTGCTAATCCAAGATTTATACCTGGTAATTTTAGTAGTACTGTTTTTTCTGTTGGCAATGATAATTCTACAAATGGAATATCAGGTACAGACAAATATATTGCTTATTGTTTCAAATCAATAACAGGTTATAGCAAAGTGGGCTCTTATATTGGGAATGGAAGTACAAGTGGACCAACAATAACCACTGGTTTTGAGCCAAGTTTTGTAATGATTAAAAGAACTGATAATACAGGAAATTGGTGGATTGTGGATAATAAAAGAAGTCCAAGTAATCCTAGAAACAATAGATTATTAGCTAATACAACTAACAGTGAAGTAGTTTATACTCCTGGAAATAGTAATTTTTTAGCTAATGGTTTTCAATTAGCAGGAACTTATGATAGTACAAATGCTTCAGGAGGTACTTACATCTATATAGCAATAAAAGAAAATTAATAAAAAATGGCTTTAACAAAAGTAACAAGTAACGTACTGGCAGACAATGCTGTAACAACGGGTAAAATCCTAGATTCAAATGTAACAACAGGTAAGCTAGCAACAAGTAGTGTTACTAGTGTTAAAGTGGGTACTGAGTTTACAACAGCTAGTGCTTTAACAGCAGCGGCTACAATTGATGTAGACTATACAGCAGCTCAAGTATTTACATTGACGCCTAATGCTAATACCACACTTAATATAACTAACGCTGTTATCGGTGTAAGTAAAGTTATAGTTGTAACTGGTGCAGGTGGAACTAATACAGTAGGTTTTACAGTAGGTGGTGTTGCAGGTACATTCAATAGAATATCTGGTACCTATGACGACACTGCAGCTGCTAAAAACTTTATACAAATCACATGTGTAGGTGCCACTGAATTCTGGTATACTATTTCACAAATAGCAGTTTAATATGTTTGGACAAAGCTTACTCTCAGCTTTCGGTTCTGCCGCTGCTTGTACTACGGACACGGATCAGTTATTTGCAACAGATGTGCAGACTACAAGTGTAGCAACGTATCAGTTTAATAATGCTACAACATCTATACCCAATAATACTTATCCAGCTACCGCTTCTAATCAAACCTATACAACGGGTAAATTTGGTAATGCTATTGAAGCTAATGGTAGTAACACTAGAGTAGATATAAGTAACTTAAATGTATCTACGTTTTCTGCAATTACTATATCTGCTTGGGTATATTGGCAAAGTACTGATGCACCTAAAGTTTTTGGCGGTAAATCTGGCGGTTTCACCAATAGACAAACTTTTGAGGTACATTGTAATGCTAATAATGTAAGATATATTGATAATCAACAAGGCCTTTATGATGCTCCTATAACTTTATCCACTGGTTGGCATCACTTTGCAGTTACTGATGATTACAATGGTAACCATATAATATATGTAGACGGTCAAGCAATAACAAGTAATCTTACAGTATCTTCTAGTTATGCTGCAAACTCTAGTGCAACAATGTTTTATGGAATGAGAAACACTGGTTCTGTTTCTGGTTCTGAGACTAAAGGAATTGTAGACCAATTACGTATATTTAACACAGTTTTACCACAATCAGCTATAACGGTTTTGTATAACGAAACAACTACAACAGCTACTTATGATTACGTTGAATATGAAGGTGCAAACCCTAACAGCGTTGCATACTACAAAATGTCAGATGCTACAGATCAGTTAGGTAATTACAATGGTACAGCTAGCAATGTTAACTTTAACACTGAAGGTAAGTTTGGATTTGCTGGAGCGTTTAATGTGAGTAGTAGTTATATGAACACTTCTGCAATTCTTTCATCAACTAATTATAGTATTTCTTTTTGGAATCTAAAAGGTATTTCTGGTAATAATGGATATTCATTAGGGTCTACAGATGTTAATCTTAGAAATGGCATTATATTCAATCAATACGCTGATGCTACTAATAACGGAATGTGGAATTTTATTCCTAGAAACTCTACTGGAGGTAACGTAAATAGATTTCAAGGTGGAACAAGTCAAGTTGGAGTGTGGCAACATATTGTTATTACATATGATAGCAGTTTAAACGGAGGTACTACTACTTTTTATCAAGATGGCGCTTTAATGACTAATGTTATATTAGGTACAAATCCTTTACCAAATTCCACTGCTTCAAGTTATGCTAACCAATTAGTTTTTGGCAGACCAGGAGCATATACTCCTAGTGGGTATTTCAATGGCTCAATAGACCAAGTTCGTATATACGACGCAACACTATCAGCTGCTAACGTAACAACGCTTTATAACGAAATAGAATGTCCTGCGGTAGCAGTTACAAATGCATTTAATACTGTTTTATATACAGGAAATGGGGGTACTCAAGCTATAACTGGTGCAGGGTTTGAGCCAGATTTTACTTGGATAAAGAATCGTGATGTATCAAATACACATCTTTTGTATGATTCTATAAGGGGTGCAGGAAAATTTATATCAAGTGCAACTACTGGACAAGAACAAGGGAATTCAGGCGATTTATTAGCTTCTTTTGATAGCAATGGTTTTACTGTTAACAATACTTTTTTGGGTGGTACTAACCCTTCGTCAAATGCAAATAATGAAGATTTTGTTTCTTGGAACTGGAAAGCAGGAGGTGCTGCAGTATCAAACACAGATGGTACAATAACAAGTCAAGTATCAGCTAATGTAGATGCTGGGTTTAGTATTGTGAAATATACTGGTAATGGTGGAAATGCTACTTTAGGTAGTGGATTAGACCAGCAAGTGGAAATGGTAATTTGCAAAAGCACAGAAAGTGTTTCCCAATGGATAACATACCACAAAGATTTAACAGGCAATGTTAGTGGTGACAATCCTTATAATCTATACTTAAACGGAACAAATGCTCAACTAGATTTAACTGCATTCGGTGCTTATAATAGTTTTACAAGTTCTGTTTTTCCAGTGACAAGGCAATCAGCAGCTACTGCTCACAACAACAATAATAATATAGATTACATAGCCTACTGTTTCACATCAATACCGGGTTACAGCAAGGTAGGCTCGTACGTTGGAAATGGAAGTGCAACAGGACCTGTAGTATATCTAGGATTTGAACCGGCTTTTGTAATGGTAAAGAATACAACTGGAACTGGTTTATGGTTGATGTCAGATAATAAAAGACAAACTGCTGCTACTAAAACTACATATTTACAGGCACAATCTAGCGATGCTGAATATTCTCCTTATACTTGGATTGAATATTTAAGTAATGGTTTTCAATTAAAAAATATTGGTAGTTCTTTAAATACAAACGGAAGTACTTATATATTTATAGCATTTGCTGAATAAGTATTTGTACTAGGTGTAATTTAAATTAAATTAAATGAGTGAAAAGAAAAAACCTTTTAGAGAAACAGGAGTTGGACGATTTTTAATTGAAAAAGCCCCTAGTATTCTAGGTATAGTCGGCGATGCAATATTGCCAGGGAATGTAATATCAGAACTAATTAGTGGTAATTCGCAGCTATCTGAAGCTGACAAACAAATTGCCCTAGAAAAGTTAAAAATAGAACGAGCTGAAATAGATGGCACAACCAAAAGATGGGTCGCAGATGCTAGAAGCGGAAATTGGCTTGCATCCAATGTCCGTCCATTGGTTCTTGTATTTTTAACAATATCATATGTTATAGGGTGGTACGCCGGCTATTCACTGGAATCAGTGACTTCATTATTAACTATAGTCATAGGAGGCTATTTTGGTTCTCGCGGCGTCGAGAAGGTATTTGGAAATAATAAACATAAACAATGATAGAACAAGATTTTAAGATCTTTGGAATAAACGTAGGCGCAATGATATTTTCAATAATACCGGAAATGAATACACTACTACAGACAATAGTATTATTACTATCAATAGCATATACCATTTTAATGATAGTAAAAAAATTAAAAGAATGAAGCATGAAATATTTTAATGAATCTGAATTTAAAGAGTTTGATAAAATGGACAGAGCGTTGCTTGTAATGCTCGATAACCTAAGAGAGGTATATGGATATCCAATCAAGCTTACATCAACATACAGATCGCCTGAGCATCCAATAGAAGCACGTAAAGCTAAACCTGGCGAACACGCCCATGGTGCAGCTGTTGATATTGCATGCGTAGGCGGTGAAGCTACTTATAAGCTAGTAAAAGCAGCTATAGAAGTTGGTTTTACAAGAATAGGTATAAGTAGAAAAAACAATTTTGTTCACGTTGGAGTTGGCTATGAAGGCGCACCTCCTATGACGATATGGACATACTAAATTAAATTAAATGGCAAAGTTAATAAGAAAAATAAGTGTAGGCACCGATTATAAAAATGAGGCTATGCATTACTCAGTAGGTCAAGAAGTTTATGGAGGACATAAGATTTGCGACATACTAGAGGAAGAAGGTTGTTATAAGATATTTATAACTAAAAATAAAGAAGTTCTTCCTTGGAAACATTTTAATTCAAATATGGCGGTATCCGTCGAATATAATCTAGATTATTAAATGCAATCATTATTTGACTATATCATATCTACTGAAAACCGCTATAATAATGTGGTTAATATCGACGAAAAGAAATTAATTGTTAATACTGAAATTACAGAACGTGACTACATTTTTGTTAATCGTATTGGTACTATTTGTTCTTGCCCTCTTACGGGCAATGCAACAATAAAAGAAGGAGACGATGTTATATTACATCACAACGTGTTTAGAAGATGGTATGATCAACACCAAAACGAAAGAAACTCAGCTAGCTATATAGGTGAAAATAGATATTTAGTAGCTAATGATCAAATATATGCTTATAAAAGAGATGGTGAATGGAAATGTTTGCCTGAATACTGCTTTGTAAAGCCAATATATAAAGAAGATGATTGGGCGCTTCAGACTGATGAAAATTTATCAGGGGAGTTAGTATATCTAAATAAAGAATTAGAAGATCTAGGACTGTCTAAGGGCTCTATAATAGGCTTTACGCCTAACTCAGAATATGAGTTTACTATAGATGGCCAAAAATTATATCGAATACTATCAAATAAAATAACTATTAACTATGGATCGAAGACAGAAAATAGTTCAAGCAGCTGAAAAAGCTTTAATAGAACTAGACAAGGTTATAAGACAAAAAATTGATTTAGTTGAACTAGATCCTGAAAAAGCTAAAACAGCAGCTCAAGCTAAGTGGGTTGCTATAGAAGATTCTTTAAAAATAATTGAAAAAATAGAACAACTTTCTGAAGCTAAAGAAAACAAAAAAGAAACAAAAGTTTTTTTAGGAGTTGAAAATCGTATTAAATAATGTATAAGCAAACTCTTTACACGGTACATAACGATCATTTAGCTGATAAAAAAGTTAAACATACTAATAAACATAAAAACTTTAAATACGGTTACAACGAAGATTTAGATTGTGTCATCATAAGTAAAGATGGTACATTAGGAAACATATATAACATACAAGGTCTCAAGGTAGGATTACCTAAAACTCCAGATAAAATAGATGGAGAAGACCTAAAGAAAGTTGATCAAGTTTTTAAAGTGGCTAATAAACCAGAATCATTAAGCAAACTAAAAACAATATATGACTTTCAGAACGTTTCAGAAGATATTAAAGAAAAGTATTACAGCTACATTGACAATGAGTTTAATCGCAGGGATGCTGGTTATTGGTTCATGTGCAACGGTGCCGCGAACTACATTACAGGATCGCACTATGTCTATCTCACTTGGACAAAGATCGACGTGGGATCACCTGATTTTAGACAGGCAAACAGGATATTTTACTACTTTTGGGAGGCGTGTAAGGCTGATAAACGGAGCTACGGAATGTGCTACCTTAAGAATAGACGATCTGGATTTAGCTTTATGGCGTCTTCAGAGACAGTCAACTTGGCGACTACCTCTAAGGACTCAAGATTTGGGGTCTTATCTAAGACTGGAGCGGATGCTAAGAAGATGTTCACAGACAAGATTGTACCCATTTCAATCAACTATCCGTTTTTCTTTAAACCAATACAGGACGGAATGGAACGTCCCAAAACAGAATTATCCTACAAGATTCCTTCCAAGAGGCTTACCAGAAATTCCCTTAAAGAAACCGGAAAAGAAGAAGAGAAAATGGGAGAAGGCTTGGACACCACGATCGACTGGAAGAATACAGGGGACAACTCGTACGATGGGGAGAAATTACAACTCCTTGTCCACGACGAATCGGGTAAATGGGAGAGGCCGGACAACATCCTCAACAACTGGAGGGTCACAAAAACCTGCCTCAGGCTCGGTGCAAAGATAGTTGGTAAATGTATGATGGGATCAACATCTAATGCTTTATCAAAAGGTGGAGATAACTTTAAAAAATTATTCTATAATTCAGATGTCAAAAATAGAAACCGCAATGGTCAGACTGCAAGTGGATTATATTCTTTGTTCATACCTATGGAATGGGGTTACGAAGGATTTATCGACAAGTATGGGTATCCTGTATTCGACAGCCCACAGGAACCGATTGAAGGAATTGATGGGGAAACAATATACACAGGAGTTATTGAGCACTGGGAGAATGAGGTGGATGGTTTAAAAGGAGATAGTGATGCTTTAAATGAGTATTATAGACAGTTTCCAAGATCAGAAAAACATGCTTTTAGAGATGAAACAATAAATTCGTTATTTAATTTAACTAAAATATACGAACAAATAGATTTTAATGAAGAAATGACAGCTAAAGGCCATGTAGTACAGGGTACGTTTAGTTGGAAAAATGGTATTAAAGATACTGAAGTAGTTTGGATTCCAACTAAAAATGGAAGATTTAAAGTATCTTGGTTACCTAGAAATAATCTTCAAAATAATATAATACATAAAAATGGAATTAAATATCCTGGCAACGATGGTTTAGGTGCTTTTGGATGTGATTCCTATGATATATCAGGAACAGTTGGCGGTGGTGGATCTAATGGTTCATTACATGGTTTAACTACTTTTAGCATGACGCCTGATGTGCCTACAACAAAATTCTTTTTAGAATATGTTGCTAGACCTCAAACTGCTGAAACTTTTTTTGAAGAAGTTTTAATGGCTTTGGTTTTTTATGGTATGCCTATTTTAGCAGAAAATAATAAACCAAGATTGCTATATCACTTAAAGAGAAGAGGTTATAGAGGTTTTTCAATGAATAGACCTGACAAGTTAATTGGTAATTTGTCTAAAACAGAATTAGAACTAGGCGGTATACCTAATACATCTGAAGATATAAAGCAAGCGCATGCTGCAGCAATTGAATCTTACATAGAAGATTACGTTGGTAAAATAAATGAAAATCATGGTAATATGTATTTTCAAAGAACTTTAGAAGATTGGGCAAAATTTGATATATCTAAAAGAACAGCATATGATGCATCTATAAGTAGTGGTTTGGCTATTATGGCTTGTAGAAAACATATGTATAGACCTAACATGCAAAGAACAACAAAAAATATTGGTTTTAGTTTTTCTAAATATAAAAACGAAGGATCAATGAGTGAGATAATAAAATAAATATGGCAATAAATACAGGACAACTTCCTACACAATTTCCGAGTCAAGCAGTCTCAGATGAAGTAAAAATGTCACGAGAATATGGTTTATCTGTATCTAGAGCTATTGAACAAGAGTGGTTTAATAGAGATAATGGACCTGGAATGTATTTTCAAACTAGAGATGAATTTCATAGATTAAGATTATATGCTAGAGGTGAACAGTCTATTAGAAAATATAAAGATGAATTTGCTGTTAACGGTGATTTATCTTATCTTAATTTAGACTGGAAACCAGTACCTATTATACCTAAGTTTGTTGACATTGTTGTAAATGGAATGCAAGATAGGTTATTTGATATAAAAGCATTTGCTCAAGATCCTATATCAACAGGTAAAAGAACTAAATTTGTTAATGATATTCAAAGAGATATAAACGCTCAAGGTTTGTTAAAACAAATAGAAAGCGAACTTGGTGTTAGTGCTAGAAACGTACCTGAAGAAGACTTACCAGCAAACTCTGAAGAGTTAGAACTTTACATGCAACTAGGGTATAAGCAAGGTATTGAAATAGCTGAAGAACAAGCTATAAATAATGTTTTCTTAACAAATAAATTTCCTGAATTAAAAAAGAGATTTGATTATGACTTAACAGTGTTAGGAATAGGTGCTGTTAAAAACACTTTTAATAACACAGATGGTATAAAACTAGACTATGTTGATCCAGCAAATTTAATATGGTCATATACGGAAGATCCTAATTTTGAAAATTGTTATTATTTTGGTGAAGTTAAAAGAATATCTTTAAATGAATTAAAAAAAGAGTTTCCAGAATTGCCTGATGAAGAAATATATGAACTAACTAAAAAAGGTTCAAATTGGGTTGACATGTACAACAATAATTGGCAAGCAAATTCAAGCGGTGGCGATATTGACAACAATAATACATTAACTGTTTTATATTTTAACTGGAAAACTTGGGAAAACAATGTATATAAAATAAAAGAAACTTCAACAGGAGCTTCTAGAGCGATAGCTAAAAGTGATTCTTTTAATCCACCACAAGATAAAAGAACTAGATTTGAGCGTGTTGCACAAGCTAGAGAAGTTGTATATGAAGGCGTTTTTATATTAGGAACAGATACAATGTTGAAATGGGAAAAAGCTACGAACATGATTCGTCCTTCTTCTAACACCAACAAAGTTCTAATGAATTATACTGTTTCAGCTCCTAGAATATACAAGGGTAAAATAACATCACTTGTTTCTAAGATGACACCTTATGCTGATTTAGTTCAATTAACACATTTAAAGCTACAGCAAGCAATACAAAGAATGACACCTTCAGGTGTTTTTATAGACGCAGACGGTCTAGCTGAAGTTGATTTGGGTAATGGCACGAGCTATAATGCTCAAGAAGCTTTAAATATGTATTTTTCAACTGGTTCTATTATAGGTAGATCATTAACAGTTGAGGGTGATCCTAACCCAGGAAGAGTTCCAATACAAGAATTACCAGGAAGTCAAGGTGGACAAATACAAGTTTTAGTTGGTGCTTATAATCAGTATATACAAATGATGAGAGATGTTACTGGTTTAAACGAAGCTAGAGATGGTTCTGATCCAGATCCTAATGCTTTAGTCGGAGTTCAAAAACTAGCAGCAGCTAATAGTAACACAGCTACAAGACATATATTATCTTCAAGTATGTATATAACTCTAGCTTTAGCTGAAGCAATATGCTTAAGATTTAAAGACGTTTTAGAATTTCATCCAACAAAAGAAGCTTTTATAGGTTCTTTGGGACAGTTTTCAGTAGGTTCATTAGAAGAAATGAAAAATTTACATTTACATGATTTTGGTATATTTCTAGAACTAATGCCTGATGAAGAAGAAAAATCTTTACTAGAGGCAAACATACAAGTTGCTTTGTCTAGAGACAGTATAAACCTTGAAGATGCTATAGACATAAGAGAGGTTAAAAATCTAAAACTTGCTAATCAATTACTTAAGATTAGAAGAGTTAGAAAACAACAAATGGATCAAGAACAGGCTCAAGCAGCTAGCGTAGCTCAAGCTGAGGCTCAAGGCGCTGCTCAAGTTCAAATAGAAGAAGCTAAAGCTCAAGCAGAGCAAATTAAAACACAATCTAAAATACAATATAGACAAGCTGATATAGAGTTTGAGATTAAAAAGTTAGAAGTTGAAGCTCAAACAAAAAGAGAATTAATGCAGTTTGAATATGAATTAAACGTACAATTAAAAGAATTAGAATTAAAAGCGCAAAAAGAGTTAGTTGAACAACAAAATCAAACACAAAAAGATGTTGCATCTATAAAAACCTCAACAGCAACTCTATCTGGACCACCTAGTAGTGGTAAACCAGCAAAATCTTTTGAGTCTAAAGGTAATGATGTTTTAGGAGGCATTGATCTATCAAGATTTTCACCTAAATAAGTAACAAGTAAAATATTTTATTATATATAATTATGGAAGAACAAACACAAGAACAAGAACAAGTTACAGTTAAGGCTGTAGAAGACAACACTCCAGCTCCAACACCTCAAGAAAGAGAATCTAAAGTTTTAGAACAAGCTGTTTCGGATGGTCAGGTAGATGAAAAATACTCGCCAAAAGAGGTTGATGGTGTTGTTAAAATTGATTTAGATAAATTTAAAGAACAAGAAAACGATGCCATTCAAGAGCGAGAAACAAAGGAAATTCCTGTGGGCGAACGAACCGGAGATAGCGAAAAAGTGGACAGCGAAGTACGGGTCGAATCCAGTAAAGAAGATACTACACAAGAAAAAGAAGTAGAACAATCAAACGGTCCTCTCGAGTTAATAACTGAAGAAGAGGAAACTAAAGATACACCGGTTAAAAAAATAGAAGAAAAGGTTATTGAAAAAGAAGAACCTAATGTTTTACCGGAAAATATAGACAAGTTAATAAAGTTCATGGATGAAACCAATGGTACTTTAGAGGACTATGTTGAACTAAATAAAGATATATCGAAATATGATAACACATCTTTATTAAGAGAATATTATAATAAAACTAAACCGCATTTAGATTCAGGTGATATTGATTTTATACTCAATAAAAACTTTGGATATGATGCAGAGACGGACGATCCGTCAGATGTTAAAGCTAAGCAATTAGCTTTTAAAGAAGAACTATTTAATGCTCAAAAGCACTTTACAAGTAGTAAGGAAAAATATTATGCTGATCTTAAGTTAAGAAAGCAAAATGATATAGCTCCAGAATATAAAGAAGCTTATGATTATTACAATAAACAACAAGATTTAATAAAAGAAAGTGAAACACTTCAGAAAGATTTTTTAAGTAAAACTGATGATGTTTTTTCTGACGATTTCAAAGGTTTTGATTTTAGCGTAGGGAAAAACAAATATAGGTTTAAAGTGGAAGATAAAACTAAAGTGAAAGATTTCCAATCTGATATTAAAAATTTTGCAAACGAATACATTGGAAAAGATGGTACTGTAGCAGATGCTAAAGGATATCACAAAGCTTTATTCGCTGGACGCAATGCAGATAAAATAGCTAATCATTTTTATGAGCAAGGCCGTGCCGATGCCATACGTGAACAAGCTAAATTATCTAAAAACATTGATATGTCACCAAGAGCAGATAACACAAGCGTTGTTAACACTAATGGTCAAAAAATTAAAGTTGTTTCTGGTAATGATTCTTCTAAATTGCGAGTAAAATGGAATAAATAATAATTTTTAAAATCAAAACAAATGGCTTTTACAGCAGGAATACCGGCAGCGTTACAACCAACGCAGTCGAAAACAATGTACTCAGGAAACTATATAGATTTTCAAGCAACAGGCTTTGAACAATGGGGACAACAATTTTTACCAGATGTATATGAAAAAGAAGTAGAACGTTACGGAAATCGTTCTATTGGATCTTTTTTACGTATGGTATCGGCAGAGATGCCATCAACTTCAGATCAAATTATCTGGACAGAACAAGGACGTTTACACACTCGTTATGCTAATGTAATTCCTTTAGGAAATGCAGGTGTTTTACCAGCTGGAGCTGTTCCAGCGGCAATTGTAGCAGGAGTATCAGGTACAGCACTTAATTTTAGCGTACCAACTGCACAACCAAGAAGCACAGGAACAACAATTGATAAAACTGAGCCTGTAAACTTTAGAGTTGGTGCAACAGTTATGGTGCAAACACAAACTAGTGCAACTTCTGCGATAGGTGGAGCAGGTGAGGTTATAAAAGGTGTTGTTACAGCAGTTTCTGGACAAAACTTTCAAATCAAATGTTACGTAGCTCACGGCGGAATACTAGTAGGTAGCAGAGTTACAGCTGTTGCTTATGGTAATGAATTTGCTAAAGGTACTGGAACTTTTACAGAATCTTTAAACCCTAGCTATGCTACGTTTAGTAATTCACCAATCATCTTAAAAGATAACTATGCTATCAATGGATCTGACACAGCTCAGATTGGATGGATTGAAGTTACTTCTGAAAATGGAGCTAATGGATATTTATGGTACATGAAAGCAGAACATGAAGTAAGACTTCGTTGGGAAGATTATTTAGAGATGTCAATGGTTGAAGGTGTTCTTAAAACAGGCGGACAAGCTGGTGCTAACGGAATAGCTTTAGGCTATACTGCAGGTTCTAGTTCTATTACTGTTGCAGGAAACAATCAAAATGCTAAAGGTACTGAAGGTTTCTTCGCTGCTCTAGAAGCACGTGGAAATGTTTACACAGGATTTGGTGCTCAAGCAGCTGCTCAAGCAGGTGGTGGTGCATTAACAGATTTTGATGCAGTTCTTCAGCAATTAGATAAGCAGGGAGCAATTGAAGAAAACATGCTTTTCTTAAATCGTGAACTTTCTCTAGAAATTGATGATATTCTTGCTATGCAAAATGGTGCATATGCTGGAACAGCTAACCATGCTCATGGTACATCTTATGGTGTATTCAACAATAGCTCTGATATGGCTCTTAATCTAGGATTTACAGGATACCGTAGAGGATCTTATGACTTTTACAAAACTGACTGGAAGTATTTAAATGACTGGTCGACTCGTGGAGGTTTTGGAGATATTGAAGGTGCTTTAGTACCAGCAGGTACTTCTACAGTATACGATCAGCAATTAGGTCAAAATATCAAAAGACCTTTCTTGCACATCCGATACAGAGCTTCAGAAACAGAAAACCGTAAAAACAAATCTTGGATTACAGGATCTGTTGGAACAGGTGCTCCTACTACTGACATTGATGAAATGAGAATTGCTTACTTAAGTGAAAGATGTCTTATTACACAAGCGGCTAATAACTTCGTGTTATTCAAAGCTTAATATTTTTTAACTACAGGATACGGGCTCTTCGGAGCCCAGTATTCTTATTATATATTATTTAATTATGACTACAACAAAAACAAAAATAAAAAAAAGTGATTGGGAAATTAAAGACAGAGTGTACATTTTAAAAAATAACATGAGTCCTTTAACTTATACGATTCAAACTAAACATACACACAAAAAACCTTTACTTTATTTTGATGAAGAAACAGGTATGAACAGAGAATTAAGGCTAGCCTCAAATCAAAGATCATTATTTGTTGAAGAACAAGATGGGTATAGTACTTTGCAGCATGTAATATTTCAAGATGGAATATTAAATGTTCCAAGAACAGAGGTTAATCTTCAAAAACTATTATCAATTTATCATCCAAATAAAAAGTGGGATGAAATTGATGATCAAATTATTGCTACAGACGAAGTTGAAGATGTTGAATTTGAATTAAAAGCCTTAAATCTTGTTCAAACTCTTGACATATCTCATTTAGAAGCTATCATGAGAACTGAACTAGGATCAGCAGTTGCTGATTTAACTTCTAAAGAATTAAAAAGAGACGCTTATAGGTTTGCAAGAGCTGAACCTCATTTATTTATAGAATTATCGGAAGATGAAGATATAACATTAAGAAACTTAGCTAATAGAGCTGTGGAAACAGGTATATTAAATTTAACAGACGACAATACAGTCTTTAAACTAGGTTCTAATGGTAAAAAAATAATGACAGTTCCTTTTGACCAACATCCTTATGGAGCATTAGCTCAATACTTTAAAACAGATGAAGGTGTTGATTTAATGAAATCAATTACTAAAAAGCTTTCGTAGCTTAAACTGATGTAAGGTGAGAAATCAACCTTACATCAACTAAATTAATAATAAACAAAGATAAATGGTTAATATAAACAATGTATACCAATCTGTTCTTGTTATAACAAACAAAGATAATCGTGGATATATAACACCAGATGAATTTAATAGATTAGCTGAGCAAGCACAGAATGAAATATTTGCTAGTTATTTTGCTAGAGAAGCAGGTTATGAATTAAATGCATTTTTAACCAGTGATTTTTCAGACCCTAATACATATTTAGCTGAAAAAATAAGTGTATTTTACAAAGAGTTAGCTTTAACTAAACTAAACAACGAGTTTACATATCCAGATAACTTATATAGAGTTGGTGTTGTTTCTGTAGATGATATAGTTGCTGATAGAGCTTCTAATGAAGAAATAAAATATATAAACTTATCTCCGCTTACAGCTCCAGTTAAAAAACAACCAGTATATACTTTAACAAATAGTGGTGTTGTTGTTTATCCTTCAACAATTACCACGGGTGTTAAATTAGATTATTTAAAACAACCTGTAAGACCAAAATGGGGTTATGTCCTCAATGGAACAACACCTTATTATGATCCTACTGTTTTTGACCCAGCCACTGATAGTTATGATGTAGCTGCAAAATCTTATAATTTTGAGTTACATCCATCAGAAGAAAATAATTTAGTTGTAAACATATTAAACTACGCTGGTGTTGTTATAAAACAAGCAGACGTAGCAGGATTCGCACAAGGTAAAGAACAACAAAACGCAGCAACTGAACAATAATGGCAGTATCAAGAAGACCTTTAGATGTAGATAATTATTCAGCCTTAGATGGTGGAACTGGATTAGCTATCCCTGGTTACTACAGGAGAACAAATTTAAACGATATAATAAACAACTTTATAGTAGCTTACGTTGGAGATGGAAAAATTTTAACTAAAGTTCCAAGATATGAGGTTGCATTTTGGGCTCAAAGAGCGGTTCAAGAATTTAGCTATGATACGTTTCATTCTGAAAAAGCTTTAGAGGTACAACTTAGTTCAACTAGACAAATGTCCTTACCATCTGATTATGTTAATTACAAAAGCATACAATGGACTGATGCTAACGGTGTTATGAGAACAATACTTCCAAGCACCACCACTAGAGCTAATCAAGGTGTTGCACAAGATGAAAATTATCATTATTTATATGATCAAGATGGTAACATTATATTTGCAGAAACATCTGAAACTATAGATAGATATCAAAAAGGAAGATCAATTGAAGAGATAGAAGAAGCGGCTAGTTCATTTTACTACGGAAACTTTGACTCAGCAAACTTTAGTTATTACGGTGCTAGATATGGTTTAACACCTCAGTTTGTTAATATAAACGGTACTTTTGTTTTAGATTTAAACGCAGGTCAAATATACTTTCCATCAAGCTTTCCTCAAGATACATACATAACTTTAAATTATATATCTGATGGTCTTGGTAATAACGGAGATTTTGACAATGTATTAGTACCTAAGATGGCAGAAAATGCTGTAATGTCTACTATACTTTATAACTTGTGTAAAATTAGACCTTCAGCAGCTGGTGCTGCAGGATTGTATAAAAAAGAAGCAGCGGCTCAAACTAGAAACGCTAAAATTAGATTAGCTAATATGAAAGTTGAGGAAATGACCCAGATATTTCGTAACAAAGCTAAATGGATAAAACACTAATAAAGTAATATGCCAGAAATTAAAAGAACATTTAATGTCGGTAAAATGAACCGAGATTTAGATGCTAGAATTGTACCTCCGGGAGAATACCGAGAAGCTTTTAATGTTAACATAGGACAATCAGAAGGCTCTGACGTAGGTGCAATTGAAAATTTATTAGGTAATGAACTAGTTGCTGATGGTAGTATTAATAATGGTAAGTGCATAGGTTCAGTAAGTGATAGCAAAACAGAAAAAATATATTTTTTTGTAACTAATAATGTTTCGTTTAATGAAACTAACAGTGGACAACACGGCCTTTTTGAATATGATCAAAAAACAAAACAAACCACTACTTTAATTATAACCACTCAATTAAACTTACATCAAAATTATCCTATAACTGGAATAAATATTGTAGATGATCTTTTATTTTGGACTGATAATAGAAATTATCCTAGAAAAATAAATGTTGTTACAGCTAGAAATAATATCAACTATTATACGTCTTCTCCAGATATTGATAACTTAATTTCTGTTGCAAAATTTGCACCATACACATCGCCTACATTGGTAGAGGCTACTAAAGAATCTAGCATAACATCTACGTTTATGCAGGATAAATTAATTAGATTTTCATATAGATGGCAATTTGATGATAATGAGTATAGTACACTAGCTCCGTTTACACCAATAGTTTTTTCTAGACTAGATGAAACAGACACAATTAGTTCTTCATTAGGAAATTTTGGTGAAATAGAAACTTTTGTAAATGCAATAAACCAAGTAAAATTACAAATACCAACTCCAACAGGATACGGTA
>JACKZZ010005338.1_pt1 | contig 33517 bp, 28 predicted proteins | sample 8027871 | NCBI WGS metagenome assembly JACKZZ01 (sample SAMN15724774, study PRJNA655200) | protist metagenome | isolation source: fluorescence activated cell sorting (FACS) single amplified genomes of... | place: USA: West Boothbay Harbor, Gulf of Maine | collected 2000-07-19
CTATTCGTAAACGACGATTAATACGAACATCTTCCTTTTTTGAAAATAAAATCCAATGTTTTCCACGAATTGTTAAACCTTCACAATCACATCCAACTTTAGGATGCTCTTCATGACCTTTATCAATAATATAATCAGCAATTTCTGCAGGAATAAATGTACTACATCCACACATATTTTCATTTAAAGGTTCAAAAACACCTCTTAAATCATCTTTAAAAAGTCGTCGATGTAACATTAATTCTATTTGTCCATCATTTAAGGAAGTACCACCTTGAGATACATCTGTAATAACTGTAAGTTCATGATTATTATTATCAATAGAAATCATAGAATTGACTGGATAATAATTACCGGCAACAGGTTCTTCATTAATAAAACTTTCTGGATATGATGCACCTCTAGTATTTAACTTACGTTTAATCATTTCTTTTCCATTAGAATCAGTATAGAATATTTTATTTGATTTTAAATTAGTATTATATCGTACAACAACTTCTTTTCCAGATGGAAATATTTTTTCTTTAGGAATTGGACCTATAGTATATTCTACTTCAACATATTCAACATCATGATATAATCTAATAACATGTGTTATCCAAGATGAATATTCTTGTCTTATTTCAGAAACTAAATCTCCAGTTAAAATTTTAGTTTTAATAATTTCACCTGTTGGAAAATGTAATTTTGATGTTTTAGGGCGAAAAATATCTATATATATATATTAATATATTATATTCAATATACTATTTGAATTACTTACATGTACCACTACTTTGTGAAGGACAATCGAATATACTAGTACATTCACCATTTGATGATTTATAAAAACCATATTGTATATTAAAATCAGTTTGTACATTTGTTTTTAAATTTACTAATGATAATATTTTATTTGTCTTTCTATCTAATTTAATTTGTAATATATTACTTTTAACAATGATATATTTATCAGTTTTAATAAAGTTATTATTATTATTATTATTATATTTAGTATTATATAAAGGTTTAGTTTTGGCATGAAATGTATTATAACCAATAGCTGGTATTTGAATTTTTGCAATTAAATAATGTGTTGCTGGATTTTGTAAACTCTTATATTCCTTTTCTATTTCTAATTTATTCTTTTTAAATTTATTAATATATAATAATGGAATATTTTTAGTTCGATTACTTATTGGAAATAATTGAATTGGAATACTTTTATTGGTATAAAGTTCTATAATTTCCCAAGTAGTATTTAAACGAGTTGTAACAGGAATTGATATATATTCTATTTTTTCTCTTCCATTAGAATTATAAGCAACAAATGTAAAATCATCTGTATTTACAGTATATGAACACGTAGAGATATTTAAACAATTAAGTATTGAATTACATCCACATATACCAAATGATTTTTTTGATAATTTTGTTTTACTAGCTAATTTTTTTGATAATTTTGTTTTACTAACTAATTTTTCAATAGCAATTGAAAGTCCTGCTTCAACTTCTACCATTGCATCTGATATTCTCTCAACAAAATCATTTGTTACTGATTGACGAGCAGTTCCAGACATTCCATCATGATGAGTAGCAACACCTATTGCACCTTCAAGTGCATCAGTCCAACCACTACCAACTATTGGTGAAGGTCGTGTTAATGGTACTTTGATATCTTTTCTATTAGTATTACTTAACAATTCTAATTGTCTAGCCGTATTTAAATAGTTTGAGGCTACACGTACTTGTCGTTTTAATGCTGGTCGTGAGGTAAAATATCCACTCCAATAACTATGTTTATTATCAGCTAAAGGAAAAATATCATCTCTTCTTACTTCCCAAGTAATATTACTTTTATATTTAGCTTCTACATATTTAGTTGGTGTAGAATAAAATGCATTTATAGTACCATTTTGATTTAAATAATGTATAAGCTTATCTAAATTATGATACCATAAATCTGCATTCATATAATTAAAATCATTACCACATGCCCACATTTGATGTGAAGTTTTTGTATGTTTATCTTGATATTTAGCATCTTTAATAATTTTATCTATCCATTTATCAACATTATAATCATGCCTATTAGGATTATCTTGAACTTTATTACCTATACCAATTTCAGAATCAAATGCAATGAATGTTGAATATCCACCACCACCTTTACCAAATAATTGTCCAGTAAATACTTGAGCAGAAGAAGATAATGAATTACTTCCATCCCAAATATATTCTAATCTAGATGTTTCACGACGATAATTTAAATCTTGATAATCCATTCTACCAAAAAATAATGAATTCATACCTGCTTCAGCTGATAATAACCATGCTTGAGTATTACTATGACCAAATGGATCAATTTGCCATGTACCTTCAGGTATACCAGCATTACCAAATTTAGCTTTTAAATATTGATGCCCTCGTGTAGTTTGATCTACCATTTCTATATAATAAGGACTAGCCTCATCATGCATACACCAACCACCATTAATAAATTCTAATTGCTTATTATTAACTAATTCTTTAACCAACTTACGTCTTCTTTCATCCTGTTCTTCATACCAACGAGCAAAAAATGCAGTTTCAACAAACATAAACTTTCTATTTATGTCATTTGATAATTGATTTATTACGGTATCAAGAATATAATATACTTGATCATAATAATATTGATCAACAGTAATCAACCAACCTGTATCATCATGTGAATGAGGAACAAAATGTAAATTAATTTTTCCAGGTACAGGACCTGATGTTGTATTATACACTCTATCCACTGGTAATTTATATGGTGGTTCGCCTCTTTCATAAATTGGTATATCATTCCAAAATAATGTTGTATCATTTCTTTTCTCAAGTTCCTTTTCATAAATTAAATCATCTCCATTTCCACCTGGTCCAAAACCATTATAACATGTTATTATTTTAAAAAAAATGAAGAATATAACAATAAACATTTTTTACTTCGTATTACTAATCTCTACTTTCTTTTTAAGTTTTGGACATTTTTTGCCATTTTTGAATTTTTATGTGCACACCCAAAAATTATCGAATATATAAAAAAAAAAGAAGTTCCTCATGGTTCTGACATGTTTTGAAATTACTTTCCTTTTTTTTCTACGTTTAATTTAAAAATAAAATAATACACAATTTCTAATTACACATTATAGAAAAAATAAGAAAAAAAGAAACAAACAAATGTTGAATATTTCAAGTAGAATATGCCCTGATGGAAAAGTAAATTATGGTGATTTATATGTTACAAATAATGATGAATGTAGTATTATAACTCTTGTAATTTTTATATTTTGGATGATACAAATTGTAACTTCTTTTTTTATATTATTATATTCTAGTCATCAAATATATTTAAGAATTCATTATGCAACAAAACGAAGTAAATATTGGTATTTTGATTCCATGTTTTTATTACCTGTCATATGTTCAAGTTATAGTATGTTTATTGGTATATTTGCAATATTAAAAGTTATAAATAGTAAAATTTATATTGTTGGAGCAAATTTATCTGCAACTATAATATTTTCATGTGCAACAAGTTGTTATTGGATATTAGCTGTTTTATTTTTATGGACATATTTAAGAGTTGCTGTAATGCAATGTAAAATTAAATCAGAAGAAAAACAATCAAGTATTAAAAGTTTATTTCATAAATTACGTATTATATTACCAATTTTAACTATTGGAAATATTGTATGGTCTATGATGCCAATATTTATTTATTTTAAACAAGAAAATGCAAATTTATATATAACTTTACATTATGTTGGATTAGGATTATCAATTTTAATTTTAGGTGTGCTTATGGTTCCATGGTATATTACATCTTTAATAAATGATTTAGCACCATCATCTAATTTAGGTAGTAGTGGATCATCATCAAATAAAGCTATTACTTCATTATTAAAAAAAATGAGATTTATAAGACATCAATTAATATCTAATGGTACAATTAATGGTATTATGTCAATATGTGTTGGAGTAATTCCACAATTAAGACCATATATTCCATATCAACTTGGTTTTGTATATATAGTTGCATCATATACTGCATTAGCATGTACATGGACAAATAGTTATACTAAATTAAAACGAGCAAGTATGCCTAGTCAAACAAGTTCATATTCAAATGGATTTAAAACAAAAACAAATCAATCCTATCTTCCAAAATTAACAACAACAGATGATCATGATCAAAATGATAATACATCAACAGCTGTTAAAGTTAGTCGAATTGGACTTTCACCTGATGGTGTAAATGATTATGTTTAAATGAATAAAATAATGATATAATAATGAATGATTAAATAATTTTTTTTGAATAATATTATTTATAAATAAAAAATATATATAAAGTTGCCACACTACGAAGCATGCTATCACTATTGCATCCAAAGAAAAACATTCCAAGTATAAAAACATCTTATCCCGATCAACACCAAGCTAATAGTTGCCGGTTTTGAATCCACCGGGGCATGGAGTGATGAATTCATCACCTTCTTTGACTCATACATCAAAAACGCTATATCTACCAAAACTCACTCCCCCTCGGCTTATATGCAGCAGATTGTGGAACTCTCCGTTTCTATACAGAAAGCTCTAGTCAAATCAATAACAAGAAAGATCCAACACCACAGTAATAATGATGATATCCTTTATCACCGTCAGATTAATGAGGGGCTTAGTCCGTTACAGCAAGACATCATTAAAAGATCTCAAACTCCAGGCACACTGGATGTATAAATAAAAATTATTTAAAATAGTTATTATTATATAAAGAGTAATTTAATACTGTTAATTATTCAATTATTGAGTTAAAAAAAACGAAACGAATCTATTATACTTGTCCAGTTTTTTTTCCATAATGAATTTTTTTACGACGATTAATTATAAAATTTAATATAACACCAGCAAGTAAACCTGTTTCCATACTATTAAATAAAGAAATACTAAATACTACAATATATAATATAAAACCACTATGTCTTTTCCTATTTTGATATAATAAAATCATTTCATTAATATCTAATAAATTTAAAATTGCAACAATAATAATAGATGAAACACATGCTTTTGGTAATAGAGATAAAATTGGAGTTAGAAAACTTAATACAATCATTACAATAATAGCAGTAACAATAACAGATATTTTGGAACGACATCCACTTGAAACATTTACTGCTGTTCTACTAAATGATCCACTAACAGGATAACCACCAGTTAATGATGTACATATATTACATGCACTTAATGCAATTAATTCTTGATCTTCATCAACAAGTTTATTTACTTTATCATCAACAGATCTTGCTATTGTGATAGCTTCAGTATAACCAATAATTGCTATTGGTATAGCTGATAAAAATAATTGAATATATTTTTTAATTTTTAAATCATTAAAAAGTAAGTTTGGTAAATGTGGTGATGGTAAACCTGATGGTATAAATCCAATTTGATAAGGAACAAAGTAACCATAACTATGTAAAAGAATAGATATAGTTAATCCAAAAATAACTACTGTTAATGAACCAAATTTAGATAAATTTTTATATTTATATTTAAATAAAAGTAATATAAATAAACTCCAAAATGAAATAAATAAATTTAAATTTGAATATTCTTTAAAAGATATTATATTATAATATACTCTATAAAGAAAATCACATGATTGATTATTTTTTTGACATTTTGGTATACCAACTAAATTACTTAATTGTGTACTTGCAATAAGAATAGATGCTGCAGCTGTAAAACCATGAATTGCTTCTTCTGGAATTACTGAACAGATTTTAGAACCAATTCTAAAAAATCCAACAAAGAATTGAATTATTCCAACAAATAAAGATAAAATACATGCATAATCAATATATTCAATAGAAAATTCAGTAATTTCATTATTCTTTTCTAATATTTCACGTACCATCAATGACATGATTGCAACAGGTCCTACACTATTTATTTTTTTTTTTAAGTTTATTATACATAAATATATATATATATATATATATATAACTTACACTAAATACTTTGATGTACCAAAAATTGGATACATAATTTGTATATCACTATATAAACCATATTGTACAGGAATACCTGCAATTAAAGCATATGACATACTTTGTGGAATAGCTATCACACCTACTGTAATACCTGAAATAAAGTCATTTATTAAATTTGATACATCATATTTTGGAAGCCAAACAAGTATAGGAAATTGTGGACAATGGAAATACTTCATTGTTTTATTTTTTAAAATTGTTATAAACCTCTTAAACCTTCTACCCTACAAAATACAAATTTATCCGTTTAACCCTTGTCAAAAAGAATTACTCACTTACCAGACACCTTTCTTTGACTCAGTCATCAAGAAAACGATATCCAACTTGACTGATTCTCCTTTTGTGTTCACAAATCAAATAGTCGAGCTCATTTTATCAAAAATCCCTACTAGCCAACTCATCAGTGCAACGCAAAAGTTGAGCACTATCGTAATAATGATGATTTCCTCTATCATCGGCAAGCCAGTGAAATGGACATCATCAAGAGATTATAACAACAAGCTCCAGGGTAAATGGATGCATAAATAAAAACGATTAAATAATAATTATTATTATTACTATATACTAGCTAGTAAGTTTTTAAGTTTTTATTTGCATTGTGCCATGTGAATGATAGGGAAGAAGATACTACTAAACAGAAAAAGAAAAAAAGAGTTATTAAAAAAGACATTACAAGGAATTGAATTTGATAAGAATAAAAGAAAGAAATATAATCGGCGAAATGCCAATATTACTGATGAGAGATATTAAATTATGGGATCCAATAAATGATCAACAAAATGAAGTAACTGTGTTGAAGGTCTTCTGAAATACAACATAATTTCTTTAATTAATTTTACTTTTTTCTAACTTTTTTTTTAACTTTATTTGAATCTGCTGATGTAGAAGTTAAAGTAGAAGAAGTTTTAGATGTTAAGCTATGTTTTCTCTTTGTAGATTTATTCTCAGCTTCAGATTTTTTTATAATTGATTGTAAATGTGGAGCTAAATATTTATTTAAGGTAAACATTGTCATAGAATTAACATTAAAAATCGGTCTCATTTTATCATCAGGGAAAATTTCACGTTTATCTTTAGGATTTTGTAAATTATGTTCTCGTATATGATTCCATATTGTATTTAAAACATCTCCACGTGATGCTTTTTCATTTTTCATAAATGTTGCTAATTCTGGAGATAATTGAAATATTCTAGGAGCTCTTTTCTTTTTTGGATTTTTATCGTTTGTTTTATCTTTTGTTTTAGATTTAGATTTAGGTTTCGTTTTAGTTTTAGACTTTGTGGTTGATGGTGATTTTTTCTTTTTAGTTGAAGGTGATTTCTTCTTTTTTTTATTTACAATTGTTGTATCTTGAGATACCATATCTTCTAATTTTTTCATATGTGGAGTTAAATATTTATTCATAGAAAACATTGTTACTTTCTTACGTTTAAAAATTTGTTGTAAAGTATCATCTAATAAAATTTGTCGTTTATCTTTTGGATTTTGTAAATTATTTTTTTTTATATAATCCCATAATTGTTTTACAACCTCACCACGTGATGCTTCTTCAGTATTCATAAAATCAGCTAATACATAAGATAATTGTAATAAGTTTCTAGGTCGTTTCTTTTTTGTTATTTCTTGATTTTCGTTCTCATCTTCACTTGAATTAGAATCAGAAGTATTTGATTCAGAATCTGAATCATCATAAGTTGGTTCTTGTATAATCTGTTTTACAGTATTTGAAATAAATAATTTTCTCTCCATAATAATATCACCATATTTTAAAACTAATTGATTACAAACACCTTTAATTGTTAATATATCTAAATTTGCAGTTGCAATGATATTTTTAATATTTTGCTTTAATTCCTTATCTGAAACATCTACCATTTTGTCCTATAAAATTACAAAGTGCTTATCTTTTTCCTTTTTGTTTTCTTTTTTTTGCTTATGGATATAAAATATAAATTTAATCAATCCTCTTTATTTAAAATATTGAATATTGAATATGAATTTAAAAAGTTTGCCTCAATCCGGCTTCTTTGACTTTACCGTTAAATCAAAAGGTTTTTTTTTTTATTTTAAAAGCACTTTCTAAAGTATTCGAAATGTTTATTTTGGTTTGAAAAGAAAAGGCTAGAAAAAAAATATTTGAAATTATAAGGAAAAAATGATAAGAATAATGTTTTTTGTAATTTTTTTAATTACTATTAGTTCTATACAGGGGCATATGCATAATGAAGTATTTCCTGATACAGAAGGTAAATTTAATAAATTCTATTCTATATATATTTATTAAAAAAAAAAATAATCATTAATCATTAATAGGTAAATGTGAAAAATATAATGGTACTACTTGTAAAGAATTTTTAGATTATGAATATGTATATATTAAACCTGGAGATACATGGCAATCTGTGGAAGAAAAAGTTATATATAAAAAGTCGTTGGTATATTTTGGTTCTGATGAATGTAAAGCATATCAAATAGCAAATATATGTGCAGAATGGTTTCCAAAATGTTCAACTCATGAAAAAAATGATATAAATATAGCTTTATATCATTTATCATGTCAAGCATATTGTACGAAAATTTGGGAAGTTTGTACTGATATTTATAGTATGGCTGTTGAAGTTGGTCAAGGAACAAAAATACAAAGTTGTGGTGGTACTGAAAATAATTATGGTCGAGGCGATGATCCAGATCGTTTTAATGATGAGATGGATTCTATTGTTGATGCATATAGTCATTATCCTGAATCTTATATTAATCAACCACTTTATCCTATAGAATATAGTCAGTTTACAATAAATGATGAAGTAATAAATGTACCATGTTTTATGCCAAAATATTATAAAGATAATGCTAAGGTAAATATATGTATATTTTTTTTTCATTCTAAAATTATAAATTCAATCAAATAAAAATAGTTAAATTGCCCATATCCAGTAAAAGAATGGTCCAATCCTGAAACAAATGATACAAGTTGTCAAATTACTTGTCCTCATTGGTATGTAGATATATGTTTTGTTTTTTTATTATTTTCTAAATTAATACATAGGATGTATAAGGATAATGAATATTCCACAATGCGTTCATTATATGCTATACCTGGTTGGTTTGCACTTATTACAAGTATATTATTAACATTTGATAGTATTTATATTTTTGCAGTTGATTCAAAAGATAATAAAAAACATCGTAAAACACCAATTATTAAATATCAATTATTAGGTGCTATACCATGTTTAATTTATTTTTTTATTGGACCATTTTTAGTAAGTATAAAAAAATCAGATTTAGCATGTAATGGTGAAGAAGTTTTACCAGTTTTAATGAATTCAGAATTAATTGATGATTATGCATCTGATTTACCATGTGTATTAAATCGTGGTTCTATTTATTTAGTAATGATCATATTTAATGTTATAGCTGTACATATGATGGATACAGTACATAGATTAAAATTAGCAAAACAAATGAAGAAAAATGATACAGAACCATTTTATATTAAATTATTATTAAAATTAGCATTTATAGTACCTATGTTATTATGTTGTTTAATGTATTCAATGGATGAATTAGATCCAGAATATCAAATTGCAGGACAAGTTGCACGTTATATGGTAGTATGTGGTCCTAGATTAAAACTTGTTACTGAAATGCTTATAGTTCATATTCCTTTAATGATTCCTGGAATAAGTATCATTATAAATTCTTTAACTACAGTATTTATTTTACATACATTTAATAATAAAAGTAATAAAGTAGATGCTACTGCTGCTGCTCCTACAGAACCAGCTCATGTTAAAAAGAAAAGCTTTAAGAATAAGCAAAAAAAAAAAGTATCATCAGTAATTATTTTAGCTAGAAAATTGGCATTTTTTGGTACTTTATGTACTATTTTAATGGTTACATTTATGATTACAACATTTGTTACTGTACCTAATTTAGATGAAGCTGATAAGCATTCTCAAGCATTTATTATGTGTCAAACAGGTAGGTTGATTTTAATATTATTTTTATTTTATCGTAATAATTTTTTAAATTCAATACAGTGGCAAATCAAGCAAGTCCAGAATTAGGATACGAAACATGTGATGATATGTATAAAATTATGGAAAATTCTCAAGGTGAAATTGATGTCACTAATTTACCTTATAGACCAACTGTTGAAGTAATGGGTATACAAATGGCTACACAAAGTGCTATACCATTTTTATTTGGTATTTTTTATCTTTTATTAGCTTCTAATAGATGGAATAAGCGTATTAGTTTAAAATTTAATATCAAACCACAAATAAAACAAGAGGCTATTAGTGTAGTAAGTTCAGAAACCTCATCTGGTATGTCATCTGGTATGTCATCTGGTATGTCATCTGGTATGTCATCAGGTATGTCCACAAAAGCTTCTTCAGTAGTAACTTCAACCTCCACAACAAATTAAATTAGATATTATAATTTAGTGTAATATACTAACTATATGTAAATAAATAAATAAATAAATAAATTAATGAGTGAAAACAAATACGAATATTTCTTTCTATTATATATATATTTATATATATATTTCACCATCGCTGATTCACTTTCCTATTTTTGATATATTAAATATATAATATATCATCTTCTTCCATAAAAAACAAAGTTATGTCACTACTAATGTAATTTACTCTTTAGTCTGTGATTTCGTTTTCGTTTTAGGCTCTGGTGGAGGTAAATCAATTACTTCACTAATTAAAAATCCACCACCAAGTAAAGATAACATTAAAAAACCTACAATATCCATAATTTTATTTTTTTTATCATCAGATGTTGATTTTACCTTTGTTGTTGAAGTATTAAAATATCTAAAAACTGAACCATGTTGATATCGATTCATATTATATATTCTTATTGTATTCTCTCTTTTGAGTACTTTTTGTATCAATCTATTCATATTGGTATAATTATTTATTTTTTTAATTATTCTTAATTTTTTTATAATGACATGTTGCGAATATGCCCAGATGTTTCAGTGGATATTTTCGATAATACTAAGGCGAAAAATAGGAAAAAATAGGCGAAGAATTATTTTTTTTGATTAATAATTAATACACACAGTAGATGAATTATTGATTTCTTTTCATAATATCAATTGTATTGAATTGAATCATGGCTGGATTTGAAAAGAATGCAGCAATTACAAAGAAAATGCAAATGATGCTTGGTATGTTATCTATAAATAATATAAGATTAACTTTATATTAATACATTTTCATACTTATTTTTTATATTATTAAGGTGTTGGTGGTGGAGGAAAAGGAATGCAAACACAAAAACGTGGTTGGATGCATAAACAACCATTAAATTCAAATAGTAAAAAATGGCAACGTCGATATTTTGTTTTAAAAGATAGTTTTATATTTTGGTATGGTAAACAAATTACAAGTGATTTTGATATTAAACCACAAGGTTGTTTACCATTAGGTGGTTGTAGTGTATTTCCACATGGTAAAGAGAAAGATGGACAATTTGTTGTTGAAGTTACACATCCTGAATATAATGGTCAATTATTATTATTAAAAATTAAAGATAAAAATGATGCAGATGATTGGATAAAAGTATTAGAAGAATGTCGTAATGCAACATTTGAGAATGCTGCATTAGGTGATGCTTTAATAGAGAAATTAAAATATACAGGTTCAGCTTTAGAAAAAGTGAAATTAAAAGCATTAGCTGAAGCACAAGATAAAGCACAAGCAAAACAAAAAACAGAAGCAGAACAAGAACAATTTTTAAAGGAGGCAGCTGAAAAACAAAAAGAAAAAAATCAATTAGTTTCATTAGAACAACAAAAGGCAAGTATGTTAGAATCACAAGTAAAAGCTATGGATAAAAAATTAACTAATGAAACAAATTTAATTGAAAAAGAAAAACAAACTAAAAAACAAATGGAAGAAAAATTAGAATCAGCTAAAGATGCAATGCAACAAATATCAGATGCATTAAAAGTTAGACAAGAAACTACACCAGATCTCCCTGAATTAGCAAGTTTAAATCGTGATTTTGAAACATTAAAAGATTTCTTTGCTGATAGATTAAATTTTCAAGTAAAATAGAATAGATAAAATTGATTTTTTTTTTTTTTTTATTATTTTTTTTTTTTTTTACTAAATAACCAAAAATAATTTTAAAATTTTTATTTACTCATCAATATTATCTACAACTTCTAAACTAGATATTTTTTTTGTTTTTACTTCACCACCAGCTTCACGTTCATCATCATCAAATTTTAATGCATATTCAATTACTTTATTTGAAGTACCACGACCTTTACCAGTTGGTTCTATTCTTTTTACAATAGTTGCTGCATAAAATGTACTAGTACCAGGATATAATGCTAAAACACGATTATTTTTATGATATATTTTTTTAAAACTTTCTTCAGTTGATGGTAAGGGAAGTATATTTGTAGAAGTTACATCATATGAAGCAGGATTTTCAGTCATTTCATCAGCATCTTCAACTTTATATGTTTTTTGACGTTTATTATATTTCAATATATTTGTTAATAACCATTCACCATTAATTTTAGCAGCAACAGTACGTCCAATATCTAAAATATTTATATTATTATTTGAATTATTATTCATACGTTTTCTTTTCTTTGTAGTACCAGTAGTAGTTTCTAAAGAATAATTTGTTTCTTTTAATAAATTCTCATCTAATGTACCATTTGTAAAATATGTAAAACTTGTTATTATAGTATCTTCATCACTATCTAATTGTACTGAAAAATGTCTTGCACATGCTGCAGCTAATTCTTGTGTTGGTGATGATCTATGATCAAGATTAAAATACCATGCATATCTTTTTAATGTATTTGGTGGTAATTTTGTAAAATCAACTTTTAAATGTCTAGGATAAGTAACAGATGCCATTATATGTTACTTGCTATATATATATATTCTTTTTTTTTATAATATTTGATATTTTGATATTTGATATTTGATTGTTGAGACTTTTTAGAGCCAAAATTGTTAGTTATATATTCTTTTTTTTATGATATTTGATATTTAATTGAAAATTGATTTGATTGTTGAGGAGGTTTCTCAAAGAGCCAAATTTTTACCAAGTTAAAATTTGTTTCTCCATATTTTCAGGGTTGTCAAGTTTTGGGTTTGTCGATCGATGTTTGTTGGTGTTTGCCAAGCCACCATCAATTTCAATTTATTTCGAATAAAACTAAAATAAAATAAAATAAACTAGTAACTAATACAATATGTCTCATCGTAAATTTGAACAACCACGTAGTGGTTCCCTTGGATTTTTACCACGTAAAAGATGTCGTAGACATCAAGGTAAAGTAAAAAGTTTTCCAAAAGATGATAGTTCTAAAGATTGTCAATTAACTGCATTTATGGCATATAAAGCAGGTATGACACATATTTGTCGTGATGTTGATAAACCAGGTTCAAAAGTTCATAAAAAAGAAGTAGTTGAAGCTGTTAGTATTTTAGAAGCTCCACCAATGGTAATTGTTGGTATAGTTGGTTATATTGATACACCAAGAGGTGTAAGATCATTAAATACTGTATGGGCAGATCATTTAGATAATGCAGTAAAAAGAAGATTTTATAAAAATTGGTATAAAGCAAAAAAAAAAGCATTTACAAAATATTCTGAACGTATGGCAAAAGATGCATTAGAAGGTGGTGCATCTAAACGTGAATTTGAATTAGCTAGAATGAAAAAACATTGTACAAAAATTCGTGTATTAGCACATACACAAATTAATGAATTAAATTTACGACAAAAAAAAGCACATTTAATGGAAATACAAGTAAATGGTGGTGATACAGCAGCAAAAGTTGATTATGCTGTTAGTTTATTTGAAAAAACTGTTTCCGTTTCTGATGTATTTTCACAAGATGAAATGTTAGATGTTATTGGTATTACTAAAGGTCATGGATATGAAGGTGTTGTAACAAGATGGGGTGTAACAAGATTACCTAGAAAAACACATCGTGGTTTAAGAAAAGTTGCTTGTATTGGTTCATGGCATCCAAGTAGAGTTAGTTTTACTGTACCAAGAGCTGGTCAAAGAGGTTATCATCATCGTACAGAAATAAATAAAAAAGTATATAGAATTGGTGCAAAAGGTGATGATAAATCATGTATGACTGAAACTGATTTAACTGAAAAATCTATTACACCAATGGGTGGTTTTCCACATTATGGTGTTATTAAAAATGATTGGATTATGTTAAAAGGATGTGTTGTTGGTCCAAAAAAACGTGTATTAACTTTAAGAAAATCATTAGCTCCAAGAACTCATAGATCTGCATTAGAAAAGATTAACCTTAAATTTATTGATACTTCTTCTAAGATGGGACATGGTAGATTCCAAACTGATGCTGAAAAATTGAAATTCTTAGGACCATTAGCATCCATGAAAACTCATCAAGATACATTAAAAGAATAAAAAAATTTTTGTTTTTTTTAAATCATAATTATTTTTTAAAATTTGTTTTTATATATATGTAGTAGGGAGACTTAAAATAATCATTGGAAAAAAAAAAAAAAATGAAAATTTAAATATATTTATGAAACAAAACAATTAATCAAATTTTCCACTATTTACAAGTAATCCTTTAGCTGATTCATATGCTGTCCAACTTATAGCAACAGATGGAGTATGTACAAATAATCTAGCACGTAATCCTTTCGTAAATCCATTTAAACCTTCTTCTTTATATATATGTGTCATTGCATCAACTAAACCTGTATATCTATGACGAAAATTATTTGGTTCAGACATACCTACAACACATGATTTAGAATCTAACATTGGTTTATGTTGTGTTAATGATGTTAAATTTAATGATTTATGTTGTGAACCAAGCTTTTTTGTTCTATATCTTAAACCTAATCCAATAGTCATTGAATTATAACCAGGATTTTGTAATGGACCTTGTAATAAATGTCGTCTTAATGATCTTACAATACTACTTGTAGTACTATATGGAATTTTATTATTTGTTGTAACAGTATTTACTACTGATGATTTAATAGAATTTGTAACTTTACAACCATTACATAATAAGGATTGTGTTTGTAATCTTGTTTTTGCTACATCTAATGGATTTGTAATAGCTGCAGCTAATGCACCACTTGCAGCACCTGAAAATAAATATGCACCTAAATTATATTCACCTGATGGATTTAATATCGTTTTCCAACTCTCATTTGATGCAACCATTATAGCAGCATATGGTATATTCATAATTAACGTTGTAGGAAAACTAAGAAATAATGCACTAATACCTTCTGTTTTTATTATTGATGATATACAATCACCTAAACCAGTATAAAAACCTAATTGTAAACGCTGTTTTGCTACATCCATTGGTGTCATAATACTATCATGTGCTAAAGTTGCTGTAACACCAGCAATTGCGGATTGAACAGGGAAATGTTCATCAGCAACATCTGCACCTAAAGAAGTTTTCATTGATTCAAAAATTGAAAAATATGCTGCATGTGCTGGTATACAAGCAAAAAACATGGTACTAACACCACGCCATAAACGAAATAAACCATCTTTATTTGTAATATCTATAATTTTTGTTAAAGTAGAAGAAGATTGATTACTTAATACACTAGCACCTTCAGCTTGTGCATGAGTTTTAATTGTATCAAATGGAAACATTGCACAATGTTCAGCAGCACCAGCCATTGAACCAGCAATTGCATGTATCGTAAAACTTCCTTTTGATGGATCCCATTCTTCCCAATCTTCATCAACTGGTTGATCAAATATAGTCGTCTATTTATTAATATATATATATATATATTATACTTATAAAAAAGAAAATTTTCATAGAAACTTACCATAATAATTTAAGATTAAAAGAGGGGAAATAAAAATATAGTAGATTTTGTTTCAATTCTTTATAGAGAGAATTGATTTGAAGAATAAGAAAAAAGATAATTAAGAAAACGTTTAAAAATTTGAAATCATTTCTTTTGTCTTGTCTTTTTTGTTGTTGTTTCTTGTTTTTTTTTACACTTTTGAATAGGGAACCTAAAAAATAGTAATAGTTCTATTGTTTTTCGATGATTACCATACACAAAAAAAGAAAGGCGAAAAGTCAAATGCATGGCGTAGAATCCAAAAAAAAAAATAGATTCTAAACCCCTTTCATGTGATTCAAAGGTAGAGATATAAATTAAAAAAATAATAAACATGGGAAAAGAACTTATGTATCATTGATATTGATAGGTTGATCACTCACATGCTATGTGTTAATAAATGGCAAAAGGAAAAAAAAAAAAAAAACAAATTAAACAAAAAAAAAAATTTACAAAACATTATCGAGAGAGTCATCATCATAAATTAGGAGATGAAGATGAAAAATTATTTTATCAACAATTAATTTCACATGGTTATAAAATAATTCAAATTCAAGCAGATGGAAATTGTCTTTTTACATCAATTAATTATAATTTATATGGAAAAAAGGATGGTATGGAATTACGTACTCAAGCAGTGGCATTTTTAAAACAATATGAAGAAGAATATAAATTATTTATTGAAGATGATGAAAATTTTGATGAATATATTACAAAAATGAGTGATTCTGGGGAATGGGGAGGACAATTAGAAATTATTGCATTATCATCAATACATAAAATTCGTATTGTGGTTCATCAATATGATCAACCTCGTTATGAAATATGTCATCCATCTATTAAAACAAATAAAGAAATTCATCTTAGTTATCATAATGGGTAAGTAGTCTCATAATTCTTTCTTTATATATTATTATTTAATAGAAAATAAAAATAAAATAGGATGCATTATAATGCAGTAAGACGTATTTCAGATTCAGAAGAAGGTTGTGCAATTTATGAAAGACAAAATTCACATAATGCAGTATTAGAATTATCAGATATAGAACGATATATTATTGAACAAACTAAAATTAAGGATATTATAGTCATTCGTAATACTTTATTAAAATATAATAATGATATTGATCAAACAATTCAAGCTATTTGTGCAATTAATAATAATAAACAAATAAAAGTGATGTCTAATAAGCAACGTAAAAAGTTAGCAAAACAAGAACGAAAACAAATGAGAAATAAAAAACATATTAAAGATGAAAATAATATTGTATCTAAAGTAGAATCAGAATTAATAGATACTATTGGATCATTATCTATTTAATAATAATAATCTGATAAATCCTCATCACGTAATTCAGCAAGAATAAGTTCAACTTGATCTGTATCATTTAAAAGATATTCATGTTTACGATCACATACATGAATTTGTATCATTTGACCATTACTTGGAGGTTTCGCATTAACAAAAGAAACTCGACCATCACCAATATTCTTTTCATCATTTAATAAATTAGAATTTGTAATATCAATACCACGAATAGCAAAAGATATATCATTTCCTTTAATTGCACCAACTCTTGTTGGTATTTCATTTCCAGCTAATACAGCAATAGGTATATTACCTTTTACAAGTTTATTATCTTTATGAAATGGTTTTGTAACTTTAAAATATTTTTCTTTAAATTGTTTTGCTTTTAGTAAACAATTTTGTAAATGATCGATATGTTGATTTGTTACATTTGGAAATTGTAATTTTGGATTTTTTTCCATTGCATTTTTATATGCAAAAATTGAAATCATTAATGTTTTCCATTCATTAGCATTACTCCAATCTATTGAAATAGTTTCACCATTTTTTTCATTTACTAATAAATTTTTTGTATTAGACCATTCAGTATTATATATATTTTGTCGTTCTTCATCAGTATATTCATAAACTGGAAAGAAGACATAAATGGATGGAAATGTAAATAATACAGATGGTGAGACTTGTTTCATATTCATACCACCATTACTTGTTCCAATATGTAAATCTTGTAAAAAATTTAATGATGCTCCAAATGGTACACCAGCATATACTACACTATGACATATAGAGACTTCTTTTTTTTCTTCAACTTCTTTTACTTCTGTTTCATATTTTTGAATGGTAGCCCAAGTAATTAAACCACCTAATGAATGTGCTATAATTTGTGGTGGTAAATTATTTTTAGTAATATCATAATTTCTAATTTCAGCAAGTTCTTTTAAAAAAGTATAAAATTTGATAACATTTTCTTCATTTTCTCTTCTCCAATCATATGTAAAAATAAATAAATTACAAGTTTTTATCCATTCAATACCTTTTTGATTTAATTCATTTTTATTACCATGAACAATACATTCACGACCATATTCTTTACGAGCCCAATCTAAAAAAATACCATAAACACTTGCACCTAATGATGAACCTATCATCTTTGCAGCATAAGATTCACCAACAATATGTTCAAGTGGATTTTCTGGAAATAATGAATCTTTTTCTTGTTTCATATCTTCATTCCAAGAAATAGGTAAAGAAATATTTTCTTCTTCTTCAGAATTAGACCAATTTGCTAATTGTGTCATTGTTAAATATTGTTTATTATGGGTTGTGGCATCAATTAAATGACAACCTTTAAAACCATGTATGAATACTAATGGAGGTTTTGTCATTTTTTTTTTGTGTTTGTGTATAAAACGATTTACGGTGTTTCTTTTACTATTATTTTCCTTTATATCATTTTTCTGTAAAAAACACCCTATTTTGAACTACTTACCCGGTCTGTTTTTACCATGTCAACGTATTTCTTCTTGCTAAATAATAAAAATTAATAAATTAATAATGGAAATTCCTCCATTTCCATGTGTGGATGAAAGATCTTTACATACAAAACCATATTGTGGTATATTATTACCTCCAAATCTAATCGAAAAATATACAAATATAATAAAAAAGCCAGAAACAACTTGGACATGTTGGCTTTGTGATTATAAAGAAAATTATATGGCTTCACATACGTAAGTTTTCTTTTTTTTTTTTTTATTTAAATGAAATATAATGTATTAATATAGCTGTAAGCAATGTAACAGAAATCGAGATCCGGAATGGTTGGCTACACCTTCTGGTGATTCAATTAAATTAGGTACTGCTTTAGAAATTCGAAATATTCAAAAAGATCAGAATAACAATCCCATCCCACCAAGTATTGCATTAGCAACTGGTATTGATTATCTTAATAAAATCCTTATAGTACATGAATTATTGCATGATAGTGATAATGAATCCAAATCTTTTCAAAAAAAACCAATAGCAAGAGCCATTTCTCATGCAGAACTTTTACAAGGTAAAGTTTTAATATTATCTGATACTGATAAAAGAGCTTTAGAATTATGTAATTCATTATTATGTGGTAAGATTTTTTTTTTTTTTATGTTTAAAAATTATGATAATTATATTATGTATTATAGGTAATTGTGGTAATATTAGTACATTAAATAATGGAACATCTTTACTATTTACTGATATTGAATTAGAAAATAAAAAAGGTGAATTACGATTACTTGAAGGTCAGATTAATGAACAAAAAGAACTATTCAAGAAAGAATCACAAATTTGGATTGAAACACGTAAAAATTATGAAGAATTTAAACAAACTGAAACATTATTAAAAGATTTACAAGAGAAGCAAAAAAAGATTACAAAAGAATTAGAACCATTACAATTAGTTTGCGCCTATTGTGGATGGCAATGGCCTGAAAATAAACCAAATACATATTTTCATAAATAAATATAAAAAAAGTTTTTTAAAGACTAGATTTTGGCCATCTTGAAGTGGATTGTACCATTTGAGTAAAGTTATAGAATGCACGTAAAGAAATAATTAATCCATCATTATTAACACGATAAATAAAAACACCATTTGTAATAGTAGTAGATTTCATTGCTTCAACTCTAGTGATAATTTGTCCAATATTACAACATTCTGAAGAACCTTCTGGAATTATACTTTCTTTAATATTAAAAACAAATGTATTTGGTGCAATATTATTATCCCAAAATGCTTCAATAGCTTTTGAACCTTTATGACCATCACCTGTTGGATCTAACATTGAAATACCAACAGGATCTTCAATACATGCATCATTTGCAAATAAAGCAAGCCAATTCGTTTTATTTTTTGACATAACAGCTTTCATACTTTTTTGTGACATTTGAAATGCAATAGAATTGTCCATTTTTTATGTTGTGTACTAATAATTGTGGAAGATTGTTTTCTATCAAATGAATATTATTACTCTATATAGAGCAAGCAGTGTTGACGAATATATAATAATTAATAATTGATCAAATCTATAGTAAGACATTGATTTCATTTAGGGTAAATAGGGTGAACATGCGAAAAGTAGGAACTAATATTGTAGGACAAAAAAAAAATTAGATTTGTATACATTTTACAAGATTTACAAACATCGTATTTAATAGGAGCAAGAGATTCTTATTTATTTTTTTATTCATTTTATTCATTATGGTAAGTTATTGAATATTGATAACTTTTTTCTTTGATTTTCTTTTTTTGGAAATTCTTTTATTTGTTTTCAATTTATGTGTACTTATTGAAAAAGATCCATCTTTTATATATTATATTATATATATAGGCAAAAGCAACAGAAAATAAATTTCGTGATGAATTAATTCAAACAACTAAATTAATCACAGCTAAAGGTAAAGGTATTCTTGCTGCTGATGAAAGTATTGGAACTATTGGGAAAAGATTTTCTGCAATTAATGTAGAAAATAATCAAACTAATAGACGTGATTATCGTCAATTATTATTTGAAGCAGAAGGTTTAGGTAATCATATTAGTGCATGTATTATGTTTGATGAAACATTATTTGATAAAACACCTGAAGGTGTACCATTAATTGATTTATTAAAGAAACAAGGTATTGTACCAGGTATTAAAGTTGATGCTGGTCAAGCACCAATTGCAGGTGCTGCACCAAAAGAAACATCAACTCAAGGTTTAGATAAATTAGGTGATAGATGTGCAAAATATTATGCTCATGGTGCTAGATTTGCAAAATGGAGAGCTGTCATTATTATTGATCCCTCAACTGGTGCACCAACACAAGTAGCTATTGATGAACAAACTAGAGGATTAGCTAGATATGCATCTATTTGTCAAGCTAATGGATTAGTACCAATTGTAGAACCAGAGGTATTAATGGATGGTGAACATCCAATTGAAGTAAGTGCTGAAGTTACTGAAAGAGTATGGGCAGCACAATTTAAAGCTTTAGCTGAACATCATGTATTATTAGAAGGTATTATTTTAAAACCAAATATGGTTCGATCAGGTGCAAGTAATCCAAATCCTGCACCAGTTGAACAAATTGCAGCATATACTGTACGTACACTAATGCGTACAGTACCACCTGCTGTTCCAGGTATTACATTTTTAAGTGGTGGTATGTCAGAAGAAGAAGCAACACAAGCATTAAATCATATTAATTTATGTCCAGGTAAAAAACCATGGTCTTTATCATTTTCTTATGGACGTGCATTACAAAAATCTGTTTTAATGGAATGGAAAGGTCAAGCAGCAAATAAATTAAAAGCACAACAAACATTAGTTGCAAGAGCAAAAGCTAATGGTGAAGCACAGCAAGGAATATATAAAGGTGGAGCTGGTGGAGCTGCTGCGAATCAAAGTTCATATATTGTTGGATACAGTTATTAAATAGCAAAATAATTTTGATAAATTTTTGTATTTATTATTGAACTTTTTTTTTTTTTTTTTTTTCGTAGATAAACTTAATATTGCAATGAAAATTAAGCAAGTTCAATTTTATTCATGATAGACAGGAGTACACAAATAGTATCTACTTAAACCTGAATATAAATGGAGTTTACACGGATAAATAAACCTTTTATTTATCTTCTCTTATAAATGAATAGCCTATATAGTCTACGATACCTTCAAATTTTGCATATACAGAATCAAAAACATCAGTTCTTTTTGGTTTTTTATTTTTCGTCACAAGGAGATATATTCTGATCAAACTGTTCAATTCAATCGAATAATACTTGCTTGCTTATATATATGCTTGTTTGATTTTTTTTTTTTTTTTTTCTATATATACAGACATTTCAACACATGAAGAGTGTGTAATATGTTTAGATAATATTATAGGTCCAGAAAATCCAGATGCAGTAATACATTTACCATGTAATCACTTATTTCATATAAACTGTATTCAAAAATGGTTTGAAATTCGAAAAGAATTGTCCGGCATGTATAAATCTCAATGGTTTAAGTTCAAGGTTCAAGGATTAAGGTTTAAGTTCAAGGTTCAAGGTTTACGATTTTAAAAACAAAAAAAAGATATTGCTATACGTTTTACTTTTAAAGCAGAATTTAATTTCTTTCTGTTATTTCTTTAGAAAAAAAACTCTTCGTTAAATTTTTCTACATCTAAAGGTTTGCTTGTTTTGGAATAGATTATATTCTTTTTTAAATTGTCATTTGATGTCGTCATTTTTTTAGTCAATTTTGTTATATTCTTTTGTAATTCAACTATTAAAGATTGTAATTCAATCATTTGTTTTGTACAATTAATTAAGTTGTCTTTCAAGATAACTATTTGATTGTTCAAGTTACGTCCACAATCATCAGAAATACTTGTGTCTATAGATTTTTCTGATAATAATGATGAATTTAATGGTTGTGAATTTAAAGACCAGTTCCAACAGGATAATAAGTCCCACTCTGATAGCATTAATTCCTTTATTTCTGCTTTAATAGACTCTTCTAACTCAATCATAGACACTTCTTTTTTCATTTCTTGAAGTTCTTAAAATTAATTTTTTATTTATTATTACAGTAATAAATAACCTGAAACCCGAAACCCCAAAAAAATTGTTTATAAATCCAAAATTTAACAGATAAAAAATCCGTACGTTTTCGTTTTTTAAATCCATTTTTTAATTTATTATTTATTTTTTTTATAATAATTATAGATAATATAAAATGTTTAGCAATGTAGTAGCAACGAATTCAATTTGTGAATACCCGTTAACATTTAATCATAGTAATGACACATTGGTTGAAATGAATAAGCATGGGAATTTGTCAAAAGAATATTGTACAGAAACTTTTGAAAGTCAATTAGGAGATTTTTATTTTATATTTCAAGTGATAATGTTATGCTCATGTGTTGTGTTATTAATTGTTTACTGTTTTCGTATTAGGGCACTTCTAAATCATAACGATAATAATTTGCTAAATTCGTTGCAATTAAGACAAATAAAAACCCCTCTATGGATATATATTATTGGTGCCATTAGCTTAATAAAGGATATAATTCAATATACAGATTCTAATGGCTATGGTGATAGGTTATCCTTTAGCTCATGGGCAATACTTGATGATATTTCTTCGACTAGTTTCACATTAATTGGTTGCTTAGTACTTTTAATTTGGATTAATTGCCTAAGTGGTATCTCTGTAGAAGTTGAAAAAGTAAAAGCAAAGTACAATTCATACGTTACACGAATTATTATTCCAGGTTCATTTCAATATATTTTCATGGTATTTGTGCAATTATCTGATCCCATGAATTACTTATTTTGGGAAGGTATTAAATTTCTTTTGGGGGGATTTTTGACTTTATTGATTCAATATATTGGTATATTGTATATAAATAATATGATTATGGTACTGACAGGTGTTTCAAATAATAGGAATGATGGAATAATATCAAAATTAAAACAAAAAAAACTGCTTTTCATCAGAGTTTCGTCAATTGCTTATGCAGTTTTATTTTTGTTTGGTACATTAAACATTTTAGAATCAGATTACCACTTTTATATTACAATTGATAATCCATACATGGATGGTTTGTTCTTTATTATTAGAATATTATTTTTTGGTCTTCAACTTGCAGTACTTATGATGTTTAAATCAATGGGAAAGAAAAACATAAAGAAAAACAAAATAAGTAGTGTTAGTTATGACAGCAAGAATTCTCAAGTAATAGAAAAACAATTCCCAAGCAAATAGTTCCACGGATGCATTTGTGATGATAGTAGTCCAAAGATTAAAGATTTTGTTTAGGGTTTATAAATGTGTAACATTTTTTTATTTTTTCATTATAATCGTTAGTTTCAGCGAGTTTTATCTGACAACTCTTTTTTAGATTTTTCCACTTCAACTCCAGTATGTGGGTAGGGTAAAGCTGCATACTACGTGTTTTACCTCACCTTGAAACATGTGTTATGTAGGTTATAGCAACTTTGTGACGAATGAATATTATACATGATTACTTTTATACTCTTGATATTCTTTATACTGTTTTAATATTATGCTTGCTTTTTGTATAAAATATGAGTGAATTTGTTTTTGAAATTGGTACCTGAATATCACAATTGTGTTAATACCGTCCAATAAGAGAAAATGAATTCAAGAAAGATTATTAGAAGAATCATGAATCCGATGATAAGGAACATGGAGACAACAATGAGATGAAATGCAAAATAATCCAAAAATAAATATAGGTGTAAGATTTAGTATGTTATAAGAAATCTGGTATTGGTAACATTTTAAAATAGTACTGAGGACTTTGAATATGATTTAGTTTAAATTATTCAGTATTTGTTGTTGAAGTATTGATAGAATTACGATGAGAATCAAATTCAGAGGTTTTAGAGGTTTCAGAAGAGGAGTTAGATTTTTCAGTAGGTGAAATTTTAATACCTCTTTTACTGCTTTTACTAGTTCTTTTACTAGTTCTTTTATTTGATTTACTTTCAATATGATTTTGACATTTTATACAAAAAAAGAATTCTAATTTTAGACCAATTAATGAAATAAATGAATAAATGATGGGATCATTAACATCACGTTTAAAAGTATATAGAGGCATACTCATTTTAAAGCATGCAGCAATTATAACTGGAGTGACTAAAATCTTCATGGTATATAATAATTGTTTTAACTCAATTAAAAAGTTTCGAATTTTATCTGATGTGCCAACATTTACTTCAACTGTTTTTACTAATACTTTTATACCAGATATTATTAATAATATCCAAATAATAGCAGAGCTTAAGCCTATAAATGATGTAATTTGTCTTAATATTGCAACTTGATCATATAAAATGTAACAACTGAAAATTTGAAACATACAATTTAATGTCAAAAATATAGGTACATATTTTGAATGTTTAAATTCTACATTTAAAATTTTTAAAGTTTTGACAAAAAATTGTAATACAATTTGCATGTTTATATAAGTTAACATAAAAAATACTTGACCACTTATATATTCAATAAATTTTGATTTGACAAAAATGGTTGGATCATATAAAAGTGCATATGTTTGTAATGTTCCACTAATTCCCATCCAAATGATTGAAATAGATAACATAACAATCATTTGTTGTGCTGGCATTTTCACGTCTATACAATTATTAATATATAATTGATGTGACATATGTAAACTTTTCATCAAAATTAATAATGCTACTATATTTACAAATAAAAATACAACAATTAGCATATACGACTTCCATGAAACTTGATCACAATTTTTTCCACTTAAACCTTTGTGATCAAAACATTGACATTGATAATTGTCGTAGCAAAAAAATAAAGACACTTCCGTTCCATTAGCTAACCAATAACACCAGTCACCTATTTGAGTTTCATTACAAGACTTATTCATTTTCACTAATATAAATGACGTAATAAATATAAATAACCAGAAATTTACGAAAATGAAAATTCGGTGTTGGATTGTTGAAACGGTATAAAATGTCGGTGGGAAGGTCGGTAGTGTATGATGTCAATGAAGTGTTTTGTATCAGTTCTTGGTCTGGTATATCGTATAGTAACGATGTTCTCGACATAAACCATAACAAATATGTGTAGGTTGTTAGTAACGAACAAATTGTACAAATAGAAAAAAAAGAGATACATGGCACAATACACATTGAACAACAACCGTAAAGTTATATCTGTTGGATCTTATAGTTATTTTTCAAGATGTATGTAAGGTGATTGATCAAGTTGAATCATCAACTTATCCTGAAGCAATTATCAAATCAATAAAATCAATGAAAGTAAAGAGTTGTAATTAAAATATTTCATTAAAATGGTAGTATAAAAAAACACTAAAAGAAATACATTTTGAATGATTGAGGAGAAAATTATTAAGACTTACTTAATGATGAAATTCATTTATTTAGTTTCTGGATCATTGGTCATAGATTTTGGTACCCATAAGACAAATTTACCATTAGGCTTTGATCTTGCAGAAGCTATCCCTTTCACTGATTTAGCATCAATTCTATCCCATATGCCATCACAATAGCTTTCAGATGATATGGATGGAGTTAAGATAGTAGCTGAAGAAGAATGAGATGAACACCATGCAAATCTCCATGGTCTTGTACAACATGGATTCATTGAAGCTTGATAAATATTGTTGACATAAAATCGTACTTCATCTTTAATAACTATAGCTGATATTATATCACCAACTTTTATAGGTTTTCCTGTTTTTGTATAATTATTTGTAGTTATGGGAATATCCGTCATTGTACCTTGTTGAATATTCTTTTCCTGTTTAATTTGCTTTATACGTATTTCTTCACTCGTCTCAGTTGTTTTTGTTACAAAATTTAATTCACTTAAATGGAAATGTGATTTTACTAAATATGTAATGTCTTTGATGCATAATAAATATTCGTCATAGGTTAATAATGGAGATAACTCATCCGCATCCTTTGAATAAGAACATTCTTTTAATTTTGCTAATTCTATCTTTTCTAATGCCATTTGAATAAAATTTAAGATATGATTATTCCATTCTGCATGAAATGATGGAGCTATATTTTTTTCTTTATTCAAGTCATTCTGATTATTGATATTAGTAGTAGTACATGGCTTAAATATATCAAATAGTTTCATAACAATATTCACTAAATCACCCCGATCTAATAACCGATTATTATGTTCATCATTACCACTATTCTTACAGGAAGATATAAATAAAGAGGATAAGATTTTTTTATATTCTGAAACATTCATAACTTTATCTAATATATGCTTATATTTTTGAAGTAAAATATTTTCAACTTTTTCACACAAAATAATAAATTTTTCAGTATCAATTTGTAAATCATCTATCTTATAATCAAATGCATTTTGAACAATCTCAAATAAGAATTCACGATGATCTTTAATATTCATAGTATCAGTAGAATAGTTAATATTAGGCACATATTTAGTATATATAAATCTCATATATATATGAATAATTAAACGAACTACTTCATTCACACTATATATTACGCCATTCTTCTTATGATAACTTTCAAACACATGCTTAATTTCTTCCCGATTTACTATTGGCTTATAATTTATCATTTTTGTTGTTATTTCTTTTGAATTCTGTATAGATGTATATTTTGTTGAATTTATTCCAGTTATTTTTTTTAATTTTTTTTCACGATCATTTATACCAATAATTCCATCTTCAACATAATAAACTGCACCTTTACCTGGTCTATTCTGTTGTTCCTTTGATGTTACACATAAACTCCAACATCCTTTACCTCTTAATCCTTGATTATCTAATCCAGCACCTCGTTTTCGATCCATACGTAATTGAACTATAGCTATTGTATCTTCATAAATATCACCTGAAATAAATGCCATAGAATTACGTGTTTGAGATGTTATTAATTCACCAATATGTTCATATTGATTTAACAAAGTAAATCTTAAACGCTCAAATCTTGAATTAATTGTTTTTAATGCACCCCAATGATTTGAATTAAATTCTAAATCAAATCGGTCACATATCATAGTTACAGGTATTTTGTTTTTTAAATTTTTAATATGTTTTTTTTTTGTTTTATTTACTATAAGACTTTCTTCTTCTTCAAATTCTTTATCTACTATATTTATATCATTAGAGCAATTTGTTATATCATTATCACCAAACCTTTCAACAGCAATACAAAATTCTTTATATAAAATACGACCATGAGATATCCATATAGATAGTGGTCTAGATTGTTGTGTTGTAGTATTTACACCATTATATTCATGTAACCAACCTTGTGATTCAAAATATTTTAATGCTGTTTCCATTTCATATTCAGTAAAATCAATAGATAACATTGCTTTTTCCTTATCCTCTATTTCTGTAGTAGTTGTTAAATGAATCATTCCAATAATGCTAGAAAGACAATCATTAAACTCATCTAATGTGATATATGATTCATTTAATATAATATATTCATGAAAAAATCCTAATAATCCCAATTTCTTTTGAGATTGTATCATATTATTTCCAACATATAATATACGCCTTAATTTACATAATAAGATATGAAATTTTGTATTACTGATTTGAATTCCAATTACATCTTTATGTTGCAATAATAAATTATTAATATCAATTTCATTATATTGATAACAACAATTTACAAATTGTATAAAATTAATAAAAATTTCATTTTCATAATTTAATTTTATTAATTCACCTTTATTTTTTAAAATATTTAAGACTTGAAATACATCAATCATTCTTTGTATATCACCAGGTGTAAAAAAAAGATTCTTATCATCTAAATAAGTTTCTAAACATTCATTAAAATGATTTAAATGAATAATACATTCTCCTTGATTTGAATAATGTTTAAAAATAGTAATTAAATTCATATTTTTAGATTCAGCTTGAATTAATAGCCTACGAAGTAATGATGCAATACCACCAATCGTAGTTTCTTTTGTTGTTGCTACTGTTGTTGTTGTTCTAATGGTATTATTATTACTTATATTTGATGTATTTGATTTTAATTTCATACGTAATGAACGTAAATATCTATCAGCTCTAGCAGTTTGTTTTCTCGTACGTTTCTTTTCAGCAATTAAATCTTCTTCTTTTTGTAATAATTGTGATTTTAATTTACTAATTGTTTCTTCTAATTCAGCTTCTAATGCAATATGTGCTTTTTCGTAAGTATTATGAGTAATTACTACACGATTATTATCTTCTTCAATAATATCATAAATATCATTATCAATATCATTCTCATCATGTATCGGAAATTCTTTTTTAATACGCTTTTGTATAATATCTACAAATTGTGTTTCCATTTTAAGACGTTCATTACGTACTGCTTCACGAACTATTTTATCAATTTGATTATTATTTAAAACTTCATATTTTGCTTTTTCATTTTCCATTTTTATTAAACGTTCATTTGCTTGATCTAATAATCTATCTTTAGTATCTAATTTTTTTAGCAATTTTTCAATTATTAATTTAGGATTCATTTTTTTCTTTGGATCATTCATATCTATATCAATTAAATCATTGTCACAAGTTGGATTAAATTCATAATGTTTTGACTTATTATTTAAATATAAACGAAAGGTTTGAAAAGTGATAGAATCATTATGATGAATATCAATAGCAGACATTAATAAAATCAATTCTCTTACTGTAAGATAAATACCAATTTCTTTTAACCATAATTGAAAATTATGACGAGTAATAGAATCACTATCATCTTCTATATACTCATGAAATTTATCAATTATATCTATATCTTGAAATGTTTCAGCATTTATAATTAATTGTCTTAATTTTAATTTTAAAGCGAGATTTGGATTATTACATATATCTGCATTTTCTTCTTGACGAATAAATAATAAAAACTCATTATAAGAAATACTATTACTATGATCCGTATCAATAGCATCATATAAAGTATCTAATTCATTACCTTCAATAGTAGAGAATAATTTTAACATACCAACTTTAAAATTAGCTTTAGTAATATCACCATTATCATTTGGACTAAAGTGCTTAAAACTATCTTGTAAATTCACTCCAGATGATTCTGCTCGTAATATAAGCTGTTTTAGTTTCATCTTAATTTGTCTCAGACTTTCCTCTTGAGATATACTTATAACATGACGGCGACGTATGGGACCTTTCACAAATTTAATAAATTCGTGATATGATATTGTATTCGCATTATTTACATTCAAATGCTCAAAAAGTTGTTTTATCTCAATCTTATTGTATCGAAAACCTAACTGCCGCAGACCTTTAGAAAACTCTGAATGGGTCAATATTCCATTGCCATCTTTATCAAAATGTTGGAATGATCGAGCAATATTAACACCTTTCTTTTCAGCTTCAAGAATTAGTTTTTGCAATTTAATTTTCAAATCTTGAATGTTAATGCTTGCTTGTCTAGTAGTTATAGGTTTACCATTTTGAATGAACTTGAAAAATTCTTTGTAAGAAATACTATTACTGTTATTAGTATCAAGTTCTTTGAATATAACATTTAATTCATTTTTGTTAATGTTTTGAAATAGTTGATTAAAACGTATTTCAAATTCTGATCGGGTCAATATTCCATTGCCATCTTTATCAAAATGTTGGAATGATTGAGCAATATTAACACCTTTCTTTTCAGCTTCAAGAATTAGTTTTTGTAACTTAGCCTTTATATCATCCAAATGATGGTATTTAATAAACTTAACAAATTCATGATAGGATATAGAACTATCTTTGTCAGCATTCAAAGCTTTAAATAAAGCATTTAATTCACTCTTATTGTTCTTAAAGCCCAATTTCTCTAAACCTTGCAAAAATTCTGCTTTATTCAATATACCATCACCATTCTTGTCAAAATGCTTAAAACATTCTTCCAACGTTACACCTTTCTCTTCAGCTTTAAGAATCAGTTGCTGTAATTTCATTCTTAATTCAGATATATCCACTGAACTTTTGCCCCACATCTTTGTTCACTTTAGTTTTCCTAGTTTTATCAAAAACGTTCGTCTTATTTATTTTTTAAATTTTTACGTTAGAGTCTTCAAACGCTGATAAATAAGTAATAAGTAATCAGAAAAGTAGTATTTGAGAGAGATGAAAATATATTAAATATATCACAAAATATGAGATTATCAAAAATATAGATTCAGGATGTTTAAAACTCGATTCCATCGTGGTAGAAGAAAAACAAAAGATTTTACAAATAGCAAAGCTAACGCAGGTCCTGTAAGTGTGAGTACATTTACTTTCGACAGTTTTGATACAACAAGTCATGGAAATATATCTTCAAATACATCTAATGAAAAAACTGAAACTATTTCGTTTAAGCAGCGTAAGGGAGTATCAGCTGATGGAATACATCAATTTCTGAAATTCTTTTCTCAGGCAAATGAAAGTCCTAATTCCTCATTGAAACAAGTTCGTAATGAATTAACTTCTCGTGAACAAAATGCTATAAAAATTCAGGCATTTATTCGCGGATATCAACTTCGAAGATTATGTAAAAAAGAAGAGCATGAACTTTTAGGAGAATTGGCTCCATCCATCGCATATAGTGCTGATGAATTCCGTTTTCGTAATGCTTTAAAATTAATCTTAGGTGTATGGTTACCGGGTTTCCGAGCTAGACATGCAGCAAAGAAACTGCAAAAAATGTTTCGTCGAACTAGATGGGATTATATTAAAAATTTTGCTGAATTAGATAAATATAAAATCTCTAAGGCTTATATCATACCTACTAATGTCTGTGGAAATAGCTTTATTTATGCTAAACGTAAGCTGAAAAGAATAGATCGTCAAAAATTGCATGAAATGTTGGTAGCTTCTATTATTCAGGCAATGAAAGTCGAAGGATTACTTAAAAGCAATGATGTTATTGAACAAAGGGAAACAGCTGAAGAAATGATTCATGTTACTTCAATTAAGTGTCATAGAGCTTTGGAATATAAATTTCAACATCGAAAGGATGTTAGTATCATAGCAGAGAAATTTCATTCAATATCAAAGACTGAGCTTAAACTTGAGCGCATTTATTTAAAAAAACATAATATTGATGATGCATTCTCAGAATTAAGATTGAAAATGAATGATGAAAGAAAAAATTTTCATGCCTTAAAAAAATACGATTCTGAAAGTAAAAGAGTATTAGAATCTGCAGTAAGATTAAATAAATGCAGAGAAAAAGCAGCGAAACTTAAAGAATTATCTGAAAGTATTAATGCTAATGCACAAACCATAAAAGATAGTATACCGAGTATAAATCAACTCCCTCTTCTTCCCAACATTCCTATAGATCATATAATTAAACCTAGAATTTGTGCCTGTTTGTATGAAGGTCGCACTAAATCATCCCAAATAAAAAATATTAATTTAGGTATAAAGTCAATAAATGAATTAGATAATCGATTAGTAGTTAAAATCAAATGTACGAATACTAAGCTTTTAGCTAGAATTATCACCTTGGTTAACAAATTACCACTATTTAGAATCGATCAACGTTGTATTCATGAAGCTAATGAAAAATATCTGATTGTGTATAAACCAGAATTAAAGCGTAATATTGCAGCAGTACTAATTCAAAAGACATTTCGTAGTTATTACTCTTTGTCTAATTTACCCACTAAGTTTCAACATATGTTAATTCGAAAGCGTTCTGCAATTTGCCTTCAACGATGGTGGAGGACAATGGGTTATCGATCTAGAATGATTTTTATCAAAAAATTAAATGAATATGCAAATTATTTAATTAGTTCCCCTTCTCTTCTCACTGCTAATAATCCAAAAGAACAAATACATGAAGCCTGTTTGTATTGTGAAACTTCATTATATGATTTATCTGTCAATATTGGAAATATCACATCAGGAGATGTTGAAAAAGTTGCAAAGCTATTTCCTAATACTGTATATAGTAGTCAGCAAAATTTAAACAACTATGGTTTGGTGTTTGATTTGGCTAATAGATTTCAGTTGCTTGTAGGTACTTCTATTCGTACCAATACAGTAAAGCACACCACCAATCCAAAACTTTTTATCAAACCTCCCTTATATTCCAACAATCATCCAAAAATCAAAAATATATATAAAAGATATGATCTAAGTCAACTTCAAAAACAAGAATATGTCCAGGATGTTTTGAAAAAGCAATCAATTGTGTTACGTAGTGGTATTCCCGATTTTATTTTATATAAATTAGACCTAGGTTTATTACCAGATCGAAGACTAGCAACTTACAATCGTGGTAAGTACTTTTTTAGTATGATAAATTAATGTTAAATTTCTAAATTATATATAATAGGTCATGGTCAGAAAGATTTTAATCTCAATACTATTATAAAGCAAGTATTATTCTATGGTTGCAAGATTGAACGTTATTTACCTAGATCAAAGATTCCTCCTGGATTCATTAAATTGACTTTTATGTCAGTATCTGAAGCTCGAAGACGTGCTATAGCATGTTTTTGTTTAAGTTATAATCAAAGGACTAAAGATCATTTTCCACTTTTATCTATGGAAATGCTTCATAAATATTTTACTTATTATAAAAAAGTTGTATTAAAACGAAGACAGTTTGAAGAATTAAATAAGTATAAAGAATGGATTTATCGCTTTCCGTCTAAATATGATATTAAATTACAAAGTTATTATGATCAATTTATTAAGAATAAGAAAAATGATGTATCT
>JACKZZ010005682.1_pt1 | contig 33490 bp, 20 predicted proteins | sample 8027871 | NCBI WGS metagenome assembly JACKZZ01 (sample SAMN15724774, study PRJNA655200) | protist metagenome | isolation source: fluorescence activated cell sorting (FACS) single amplified genomes of... | place: USA: West Boothbay Harbor, Gulf of Maine | collected 2000-07-19
ATGTCACCATCTCCTATGTCTGGACCTAAGCCTCCAGCAATTGCGGCGGTGTTTAATGCGTCGTATTCAGTTATATAGTCTCTATTGTATTTTAACTCGTCCATGTAATATGGGATTTCTAAGGCGATTGTTAGTTTGTTCGTTATCCCGTATCCGATGTTAAAGAACTGTGTTCTTAGCTTATAACTGTCTACTAATCTTGTTTCGTCACTAATTAGGCCTCTTAAACTAGCAATGTTTTTAGCTTTATAGTCGGTTAGTTCTACTTTTTTAAAGTCGTTATTTCCAACATAGGCGGCCCCTGAAAGTGAAGTGGTTTCTGCGGCTACTTCAGTAATATTTAGTCCATGATATTGAGTAGACAAAAACCAAACTCCCTTTGGAAGTGTTTCTGCTGTTGCAAACAGAGTGGTGGTCAGGACCAGTCCTATGAAAATTGTGTATAGTGATCTTTTAATAGACATTTAATTTGGCCCCTTTTTTTATGTTTAAATTTTTCTGATATTATTACTTTAATGAAATATAGTCTTAGTATAACTTTAAATAAATAAATTGGAAGGGGAGATTGTGCTCCCACTTGATTGAGCTTTTTTTTTAAACAATGAAATTGACACTACATATTTGAAATTGTATCATTTTATTAGATTTAAGATAAAAAGGGTGTTGTGTAAATTAAAAAAAGAATCTCAATAAATACGCAGGGATAGTCTTAAAATCGTCGTCTATCCCATTCAATACTACTTAGCCTCGATGAGCATCTTTTAGTGCCGTTTATCCTGAATTCCAAATTAAATAAAAATATTAGTGTAGTTCCTACCGCTTGCTTGTTGCTTGTTGTTTGTTTTGCCGTTGTCTATTTTTTAGACACCTGGTAGCTTACGTAATTAAAGTAATAAGTATTTTATTATCTACTAATAGGTGTTAGCATTTGTGTTCTGTTGAAATTTTAAGTAAAGGGTAAGGTCCGTGTTGAAAATTAAATTTGTTTTTCTTTTTATGTTTGTTTTAGTGGTTTTTGGATCCCTTTCAACTCAACTCTATGCTGAAATTGGTTTAGTAACCGATGAAGATACCTTGAAATATATACAAGAGCAAAAACGTATTTTGGCGCATCAAAAGCAAATGCTGCAGTCTCAAACTCTTTTAAATAAACAAGAACAATCTGTGGAATTGAAAGAAACAGTGGCTCCGACCATTAAAGACGAGGCTTTTGTCGCTGACTCTACGCTACCAACATTTACTATTTCTACTATTAATGTGACTGGAGCGACGCTTTTAAATTATAAAAAATTATCATTATTGAAGAAAGCCTATGAGGGGCGAGACTTGTCGATTCAAGATATTAAACAATTGTCTAAAAAAATTGTGAATTCTTATATGAAAAAAGGATATATCACCACAAGAGTTAGTTTGCCTAAACAAAATTTAAGTGAGGGAACACTGCGTCTTACAGTAGTAGAAGGTCGGGTTGGTCGAATTTATTCGTTAGACGAAACCATATCCAAGCAAGAGATATTTATGGCCTTTCCTTACGAAGAAGGCAGCGTGTTGCAACTTAAAGATTTAGAGCAAGGTTTAGAACAGTTAAATAAAAATAGGTCTAAGTCTGTAAGGTTTAGTTTATTGCCTTCAGCATATCAAGGCTTTACCGATATACAGATACAAAACAGTTCAACATTAAACCCAGGCGTGGTTAGTCTTCAATACAATAATTATGGACTATTTAAAAAAGGGTTTGAGCCTGATGGTATTTCGGTATTGCTTGAAAATAAATTAAAATTAAATGAACGACTTGATTTATATTTTACCCAAAATAACGGCACTATTGGCCAAAGTAGCTTGTCTAGGAGTGCGTCTCTTCAAATACCGTATGGTTTTTTAACACATACTTTTTCATATTCAGAAACGGACTACCATAATAGGTTTCATAGTAGCCATCGGGTTATTAATACATCAGGGAAAACTTATAATAGATCTGGTGGTATTTCTGCCGTACTCACTCGAGGTCAAACCTATATGGGGCTATTAAATATGACTCTAAATAGTCAGCAGGTAGATAGTATGGTTGAAGATGTCTTTAATGATGTGGGTAGTTCTCATCTTAGTGTGGTTCGGGTTGGCCTGTCTGGTTTCAAGCGCTATGGTTTTGGTCAATTTCAAACAGAGCTAACGCATCATCAAGGGATAGCTACACTAGGGTCTAATAGAGACGAGCCGGAGCTTTCTAATGCTGATTATCATTCTCAATTTCAAAAATGGACCTCATCTCTGACTTATTCTCATGCGGTGTTTGCATTGAATCGTCCTATTTATTTAAGTAGTTATGTCGCTGCACAGTATTCTCAAACCGCGTTGTATTCGTCTGAAGAGATGAGTATTGGTGGCGTTTATACCGTTAGAGGGACCAGCGATATACTAAATGGTGAAAAGGGGCTTCGGTTTAGAAATGACTTAACGTTGCCCAGTAAGTCAAAACGAAAACTGTTAAAAGGGGCCTCTTATTTAATGTCATTGGACGGCGGCTATGTAATTACTAAGGACCGGTATGCAGCTATAAAACGAGGAGGCGCTGTGGGTGCCAGTGTCGGAATGGCATGGGCGCTTCCACATACCTCAATTAATGTGTCTTATGGGTTTCCTGTAAAACTGTCACGTGCATTACAGAAAAGTGAAAGCAAGGTATACGCGAGTATGACTTTGTCGTTTTGATTATGAAAAAAATTAAAGAACTGGTTGCGTGGATATTAATACTTTGTTTTGTGACGTCGTCTGTGACGGCGGCTGACGCTATTGTAGTTGATCGATCTAATCCAATCACTAATGCCGCGAGTATGGACGAAACCATGTCTGGGGTTCCTATTGTTAATATTGCAAAACCTACAGGTGCGGGTGTGTCGGCAAATAAGTTTGAGACGTATAACGTTAATGGGGGAGTGATTATTAATAATGGCACTCACTCTGGAACGTCCGTTTTAGGTGGCCAGATGTATAAAAACCCTTATTTTGAGGGCAATAGTGCAGACATTGTTTTGTTTGAAGTCACTGGTCAAAATAAAAGTAATATCAGTGGCTATACAGAAGTGTTTGGCGACAGAGCTGATTTTATTTTAGCTAACCCTAATGGACTGTCTATTAATGGCGCTGGATTTATTAATACGTCTGGGGTTGTTCTTACAACTGGAAGACCGACTCGTCAGAATGGGAGGCTTCATTCATTTTCTGTTAGTGGCGGGCACCTCTCTGTTGAAAATTATATTGTTGCCGAAGGGTCTGATTATGTTGATTTAATTTCTAAAACAATGACACTGAGTGGCGATATTGTTGGCCAAGGTGCTATTAATGCAATCGCGGGTGAGCATATTGTGGAATTTGGCACTCATAAGTTGTCAGAAGTAAACACCGATTATAGCGCCGAAGTGGCTATTGATGCGTCTCAACTTGGGGCGATGAATGCCGGAAAGATTAAACTTATTAGCTCTCAAAAAGGGGCTGGCGTTTATATTGATGGCGATATTATTGCACTACAAGATTCTATTACTATTAATGTGAATGGCGATCTAAGCTATAAAACGCTTTATTCAAATAAAGATATTAACGTTAGTGCTGAAGGTGATATTGAACAGACACAATTTACTCTTGCTACAGGTAATATTGATATTGATTCTGAACACACTATTTTAATTAATGGGAATGGGCTGTCTGGGTCTGCTGTTACATTGAACGGTAAAACGGGCGTTTTCTTAGACGCCTCTGAACTAGGTACTGCAAACGTGTTTTTGAGCGCTGAGTCTTTAGCCTTGGTTTCTGAAAAATCAGTAACTATAAATAGTGCGGTCCTTCAATCAGGTGGTTTTTCTGTGGACTCACAGCGAACCATTGTAGACTCCTCACGAATTTTCGCAGAAGATATAGACTTAAATAGTAAGGGCCAAATTATTTTGAAGCAGTCTGATTTAGTGGGGGCGTCTTTAACTATAGACAGTCAGGTGGTCACATTAAATGATATTTTATTTCAAACCGACAGTCTTAACCTTACAGCCTCAGATGCGTCCGTTTTAAACTCTACGCTTATTGGTAAGGATCTTGTGGTTAGCGCCAATAAAATTCAACAGACTAACTCTATTTTGTTAGGAACTAGAGTAACCATTAATGCGGTTGTGGCTATAAATACAAGTAATACGACTATTCAAGCGGTTGAGTCTTTATCACTCAACGCTGAGCATTTACTGCATTGGGATGGCTCAGTTATTTATTCAAATAAAGACCTAGATATTGATGCCCAGACCTTCGTGTTGTCAGACTCTTTTATTCAAACTGATGGAACTTTACGGTTTACGGGCTCAGACTTACAGTTTCAAAATGGATCAACTCTTATTCTTAATGAGGGCTATTTTAATCTTGATAATTTGGACTTGAGCAGTGGAAATATTTTATCTAATGGTTTGTTTTCAATGGACAGTAAATTACTCACTATTGAGGACGGGAGTCAGCTTAGCTTGTTTGGTGACTCTTCATTTGTGGTTTCTGAAAACCTTAGACAGAACGGTCTTATTTTTAGTCAGGGTGATTTAGATATTAAATCCGGCGACTATATTTTGGATGGTGGCGTTATCCAAGGCCACTCAGACATCACAATTACTTCTGGTTTGTTTAGTGGAACTAATGGCGGCATTTTAAGTTCTGGAAATTTCAATATTAATTCAGATTCTCTACTCTTGGAGACTATGAGTGTGAGTTCAAAAGGAGCCATGGATTATGTGGTTCATAATAACGCTAACTTTAATCAATCGGTAATTTCGTCCAATCAAACTCTTGGTATAAGTGCTGACTATATTGGGTTGGACCGAGTAAGTATTCGATCGGACGAGCAGTTGTCTCTTGAGTCTAAAAATGGCTTAAGTGTACAGTCTGAACTGGTGTCTAATGACGATATTTATTTAGATGTTGAGACGTTTGAACAATTAGACGGAGCTTTTATAAACGCTGGCGATACACTGTCTATATTGTCCCAAACGTTTACAAATAAGGGCACTATTCAGGCCAATGACATTACTATTGATGCGTATACACTTGATAATAGCTTAGGTACTACTCAAGCAATTGATCAACTTAAACTTCGCCTTTCTCAACTTAAAAATAACGACGGAGTATTATATAGCCAAAATACTCTTTTATTAGAGCTTTTAGAGAACACACCGTCGTCTTTACAAGGTAACTTTAGAGCTGAAAAGCAGTTACTTATTACGGCAAAGCAGTTGGAAGTGGACGCTGGTTTAAGTGCTGGAGAACGGCTTAGTATTACTACTGACGGATTTTTGAATAGAGGCGATATTCGCTCTGAAGGGGATCTTTTAATTACAGCGGCTGACCGCATTGAAAACAATAGTTTACTGTTTAGTAATGACCGATTAGTGCTTCATTCGGAAGATCTGAAAAACATTGGAACGATGAGTAATTTTGGCGACGTTGATGTGGTTATTTCTAATGTCTTTGATAATAGTAATGGTTTTTTTATAACTAAGCAGGCTATAGATTTTAAATTAGCGCAGGTTAACAATGTAGACGGAACACTCCAAAGTGACTCTGATATTAAATGGGCTGAGTCTAAACTACTTAATAATGACAATGGATTGATTGAATCTGGTAATTCAATTTATGGAGGGTCTTTGGTTAATACTAATGGCGACCTAATCGCTAAAGAAATTTCTTTAGATGGATATAGTCTTGAAAATCGATTGGGGAGTATTCAGGCGGTTAACGCACTTAATGTACGTGTGTCGAAACTTGATAATGCTGATGGACTGTTTTATAGCCAAAAGGATCTTTTATTAGAGCTGTTAGAAAGCACCCAGTCGTCTTTACAGGGTGATTTTAGAGCTGAAAACCAATTGATTATTACGTCAAAACACTTGGAAACTGAAGCCGTTTTAAGTGCAGGTAAACAGCTTTCTATTACTGCTGAGGCTCTTTTAAATAGAGGTGAGATTAGGTCAGAGGGAGACCTTTTTATTACGGCTGCAACTACTATTGAAAATAATAACTTACTTTTTAGTAATGACGATTTAAGCCTTAAGTCAGCCGCCTTAAAAAACTCAGGAACGATAAGTAATTTGGGCGACGTTGAATTAGATATTTCTAATACCTTTGATAACAGTGGGGGCTTATTTTTAACTAAAAAGGCCATAGATTTTAAATTAGCGCAGGTTAAGAATGTAGACGGAACACTCCAAAGTGACTCTGACATTAAATGGGCGGAGTCTAGCGTGCTTAATAATGAGAATGGATTGCTTCAATCGGGTCGCTCAATTTTTGGAGGGTCTTTAATAAATACTAATGGCGACCTAAGCGCTAAAGAAATTTCTTTAGAGGGTTATAGTCTTGAAAATAGATTAGGGACTATTCAAGCGGTTAATACGCTTAATGTTCGTGTATCGAATCTGGATAATGTAGGGGGCTTATTTTATAGCCAAGACAACTTTTTACTAGAGTTAGTAGACAATACACAATCGGCTTTACAGGGTGATTTTAGAGCTGAAAACCAATTGATTATTACGTCAAAACACTTGGAAACTGAAGCCGTTTTAAGTGCAGGTAAACAGCTTTCTATTACTGCTGAGGCTCTTTTAAATAGAGGTGAGATTAGGTCAGAGGGAGACCTTTTTATTACGGCTGCAACTACTATTGAAAATAATAACTTACTTTTTAGTAATGACGATTTAAGCCTTAAGTCAGCCGCCTTAAAAAACTCAGGAACGATAAGTAATTTGGGCGACGTTGAATTAGATATTTCTAATACCTTTGATAACAGTAATGGCCTGTTTTTAACTAAAGAGTCCATAGATTTTAAATTAGCTCAGGTTAATAATGTAGATGGAACACTTCAAAGTGACTCTGACATTAAATGGGCGGAGTCTAGCGTGCTTAATAATGAGAATGGATTGCTTCAATCGGGTCGCTCAATTTTTGGAGGGGGGCTGGTTAATACTAATGGAAGCCTACTTGCTAATGTCTTTTTACTATTAAATGGGTCTAGTTTTTCTAATGCTGACGGTGCCATTTATGCTGGTGGCGACATAATCGTTAAAAATGTGGATACGTCGTTGAATAAAGAGGGTGGCGCTTTTAGAAATCAGGGAGAGATAAACGCGAATGGGGCGCTTAGTATTACGGCTGAAACAATTCTTAATGAAGGAAAGTTAGTGGCGGGACAGTCATTAAATATTAGCGCTGATGTTTGGATACATAATTCAGGGCAAGTATTTAGTGGTGAGCCTCTCGTGTTAAATTCTAAAAAATTGTTAAACTCAGGGCTTATTCAAAGTGACGGGTCTTTCGATGCTGAGATTACAAATCTTGTTGATAATACGGATGGCCGCATTTATGCAAAAAACGATATTAAATTTTTCAGTACAGATATCGAAAACCGTTATGGACTGATTAAAAGTGATGAGTCTGTGGAGTGGTTAGACTCTGCGTTAATGTTTAACGTGGAAGGGCGTATTTTTGCCGGCAGAAACATAGTGGGCGGGAAACTTTATAACTACAAAGGTGACTTACAATCTGAAAATGCTATTACATTACACTCATTTTATAATAATCAGGGTCGGGCGACTGCGCTTGGCGATATGACGGTTAATGATGTGAATAATTACAATGGGTCACTGTTTGTAGGCGGTAAATTATTATTAACAAATTCAAATTTTGGTTTAAATAATAATGGTGGAACAATAGCTGGGCTTAATAGTGACAGTTCGCTTCGCTTCTTGATAGACGCTGTAGATAATGTTGGCGGACAGATAAACAGTAATGGAGATGTGATTTTTATTTTAAATAATTCTAATCAAACTTTTTGGGGCAACATTTACGCTAAAAATGCCCTGTCAATTACAGGGGCTACTATTATAAATGAAGCTGATATTGGCGCTGGGAACTCTATCAATATTTCGGGGCAGTCGTTTGTGAATCGTAGGTATATTGGGAGTGGGGGAACATTTCTAATAGATGTTAATGATTTAATTTTAAATGAGGGGACCTTGCGGTCTGAGTCGACTATGACGCTTAAGGCTCAGTCACTTGTTAATAGAGATAGTATCTACGGCAATGGGGTGTTTTCTAAAGTAAGTGACCTAATCAATCATAATTCTATGGTTTCTGTATCGAACATGACGATGGAGGGTGAGCGGTTCACAAACAATGGAAACTATTATGCTAATAAGGCTAATAAAATATCGGTTGCTGGTGAGATAAATAACTCAGATCGCATTGTAGGCTTAAGCCTTGCCGCTATTAAAGGGGGACGCCTTGAAAATCGTGGAAAAATTCAAAGTAATGACGATGTAACAATTGATTTAAATGGAGACTTATTAAATAGAGGGGGCGAGATTAGAGCCTTTAATGGGGTGCTAGATATTAACGCTGCATCGCTTACAAATGAACTCATTGGGACTAGTTTTAGTAAACAAAAGATTGGTAGTTTTAGCTATAAATATAAAACAGGTTGGCGACAAAACACGCAGTCGGCCTATTATTACGATGTGTATGAATTGATGCCTGATTGGTCAAAACGAGGCCTTATTCAAGGCGGCGAGTCGGTTTTGATACAGGCAGACGCGGTACTAAACCATGGTAGTGAGATAAAAAGTGGGGGAGCATTAAGTATAAAAGCCGAGTCATTAACAAACACAAGTGTGGGACATCAATATGAGTTGAAAGGTACTGATTTCTATAAACGATATTACCCTGGGTCGTATTGGATAGACTCGTTTTTAAACTCAACTATAGGATTCGATTTAGCTTATAGTGGTTATACCTTTGGTCATATCGACTCTGGACAGAGCTACTTTAGGGACAGCAATACCTATTTTTCTTTTAACTTAGACAAAGCTATACGCCATAGGGGCGAGTCTGGCGCTTGGGCAGCCACAGGACAAATTTCAGCATATAAAGCCACATTAGATGTAGATAGTATTACCAACGGAGACGCAATGGAAAACAGAGCGACTACTGCATTTAAAGACACTGTATTTGGCACACAGCAGTCGATTGTTGGCGATAAGATGAGTCAAATAAATGGAACTTACATCACACTTGATTATGACAAGTTAAAAAATAATAGTTCTTTAAAAAGTACAGGACGAATAACACTTCAAACCTCAGATCATTCTGTTGAGAATGAGGGGCTTATAGACACAGAGCAACTTTCTATTGAGTCATCTGGTGGCGTTATAAATAGCGGTAAAATTGTTCAACATGATGTTGGCGAAGTGCACGCTGAGTCTACTGTTTTGAATCGTGGTTTGTGGGAAGGATCGGGTCAATTATCTGTTTATACTCAAAAGGATCTTCTTAATTATAAGGACGGTATTTTTAATTTAGATCGATTGTTTGTTTCGGCACAAGACATCGACAATTATGGTCTTATTGGTGGCAAATCGGCGATATTAAATGCTAAGGGACGTATTGCTAATGGTGGTGATATTGATGTGTCTGATTTGGCACAGTTGAATGCGGATGATTTTATTGAAAATATAGGTGAAATCAGAGCGAGCGATGTGTCGCTTGTAAGCAACACGCTGTATAACCACAATCTTCTTGAGGGAGATAAGTCCTTATTCTTAAAGGCGGACGTTGTTTATAACGAAAACTTTTTGAATGGTAGTTTAACTAACCCTAACGGCACTTCAGTTATGAGCCTTAAACATAATTATCTAGACTCTATTAACAATTTTTCTAAATATACAAACCCCACATTAAAGTCGGATGTTGTGATGGTCCAGGCGGCTGGCCACTATTTGAATGGAACTCTTTCGAATACGGTGTCTAAGGTTCGATCTAAAGTATATTTTGTTGAATCTAATAACTTTGCTGTAGACGATGGTGATTTGGAGTATGACGATTTTATTGTAGACACGCCTCTCTTTTTAAACCTTGCTACTCATAGTGGTAAATCTGCTTATTTCAAACAAGGAGAGATTGTTAACTTAGGTGAATTTAATTATACAGAAAGTCTCATTTTAGAGTCCACTCAAGGAAGTATTAGTAACTATGGATCCATAACGGCTGGTCATTTGGGAATCAAAAGCGAGAAAAACTTTTTTAATGCACTGGAAGGTACGATTCAAGCAGGGACGATGTCGGTGGATGTTAAAGACGACTTTATTAATGAGGGTCTTATTTCTTATGACCAGTTCCTTGTTAAGGCCGGAAATGATGTTTTAAATACGGGGGATTTGATTGGTAAATACACAACAGTTGAGGCTCTAAATAATATTGAAAACATAGGCGTCATTAGTTCGGGCGAGCTAAGTTTGAGTGCTGGCCGAGATATTATAAATAGTGGCCAACTACTAGCCACTAGCAGCAGTCAATTAATAGCAAAAGGGGATATCTTCTTAAAAGGTGGCGCACATTCAAGCTATGATTTTAAGACAGATTTGTCGCTGATAGCGTCACGAGATATTACCTTTGACCAAGTTCTATTAACTGTAGGTGGAACGCTGCAATCGAGTGCTGGAAATAACCTTACTGTGAGTGGTTCTGTTTTGGATATAGGTGTTGATGCGTGGTTGGAAGCTGGGAACGATGTGATTGTTAAGGCCATAGTCGCTATTGATATAAATGAAGATAGATATAAATTGCTAGAGCATAAACTGTCTAGTATTAATGTGGGTGGGGGACTGACTTTAAAATCGGGACGAGATGTAGTGGTGGATGGTGCAGAATTGTATAGCAGTGGAAACTTAGCCCTCATTGCTAGTGGAGATATTAAGGTGAGTTCGGTTGAAGATTATAGCTATGAGTATCACTTTAAAGAACAAAAGAAAACAGGCCATCATGAAACGTGGAGAGACAAAGATGAATACACGAAAAATTTAGCTAGTTTTATTCATACAAGTGGCAATATGGTCGTGGTATCAGAAGGAGCAATTGATGTTGTTGGCAGTACCTTTAAAGGGGCTGGTGCGGCTTACTTTAGTGCTACTGATGGACTAACTATGAGTGCTGCTCAAAACAGAGACTATCATTACCATAAACATACAAAAAATAAATGGGGAAGCGACAGAAATAATGAAAGTGAGACACTGGACTTATATAACGTAAGTAGTGAGATGGATTTTGATGGTAGTTTAACCTTGTTGTCGGACGGACAAATTACCTTTTTGGCGAGTGATATTAACTCTAAAGGGCTGAAAGTTGATGCAAAAGAAGGTTTGTACATCGGCACGCTCAGCGAGTTTAGTTCGAGTAAAGAAAAAAACAAGAAGGCCGGCTGGTTTAGTTCTGAAGAAACTACTGAGTTGAGTTTGAGTGAGATAAAAGATAGTTCGGACTTACTTGTTGAAGGTGATGCTGATGTGAGTTCGGGTGAGGATATTGTGTTACAAGGGTCTAACTTTAGTGTGTTAGGCGACGCCAAAATTGAAGCTGAAAACGATATTATAATAATGAGTGACGAAGAAACCGAGTTTACAGACTATAAGCATGTTAAAAATGAAACGGTTGGATTTTCGGTGTCTAATACACGTTCTAGTGTGAGCCTTAATAAACACTCTGGTAGGAAGTCTACTGAGAAAACGAATACGAAAATAAGTCAAAAAGAAAGCCTGTTGCTGGTTGCTGGAAGTTTAGGACTGAAAAGTGGAAATGATACTACTATTTTAGGGTCTGATGTTGTTGCTAATAAAGACATAGATGTAGACGCAGGCGGCGATATTTTGGTGCTGAGTGCTGAGGAACTTTCGACCGCTAAAGATGAGTCGTTTGAGGGCAGAATGACAGTGAGTCAAACGTATGCCAATTCGTGGGTAGAGACGGCCTATCAAGCTAATGATACCAAAAATGCTATAGAGGATGCGGTTAAGGCCAATACCGGAGACACAAAGGACGAGGCCAAGGCGACGTCGGGAAAAATAAAAGGAGCTCAGGCAGTGGTTGAAACGGCGAAGTTGGCGCAGTCAGTAGCTAGAAGTGCAACTACGGCAGCGTCTTTTGGTTTTTATGCGGCAACAAGTGTCACTGTAGAAGGCGAGAAAAAAACAGATACAAGCACAAATAAAACAGGCCAATCAAGTTCGGTGAGATCGGTAGAAGGAAACGTAGTTTTGGACGCCGAAAAAACAGTGACTATTATGGGAAGCGATGTACAGACAGATAAAGGCGATATAGTGTTGTCAGGAAAAGAGGGAGTTAGCATCCGTTCTTTTGAGGGAACAGGAAGCAGTCAAACAAACACCAAACGAGTCAGTTCGACAACACAACTCCACAACACAAGTAAAATAATGGATTTACCCACAGTAAGAGGGTATCAGCAGGCGGGTGTAACTCGCACCACGCTGCATGAAAATAGCCATGTAAATGCGGCAGGAACATTAACCGTAATAACGGACAAAGATGTAGTGATAGAAGGGGCAGTAGTGGAAGCAGATGTGGTAGACATGACCGCAGTAGGTGGCAAGGTAACCGTAAGTTCAAAACAAAACACAGTAGAGATGGGAACAGAAGGAAACGGATATGCGGTGGGAATGGAGATTGGATATAATGAAGACCAAGAAGATCATCAGAGAGAATGGGTAGACGAGCAAACACGAGTTATAGGCCGAAGTGAGGTCAAGATAAAGGCACAAGAATTAGAGTTAAATGGCGCGGTGATTGCCCACGTTGATGGTGAGGGGAAAATGGGGAATAACTTAGAGATAGCCGTTGAGACCGCTACCGTGAGAGATATAATGGATAAAGATGAGTATTACCAAAAGCAGTTTTCTGCTGGGGTGAGTTTTGATGGAAAGAATACGGATGACTCGACGGATACGACAGATCAAACAGGAAAAAACCGAGGTGGACGTACAAGCGTTGGGTTTAGTGATGGAGGGTATGAGAAAGAGCAGATTAATCGAGGGACCATAGGGGCAGGGGCCGTGACTGTTGGAGAGATGGTTGTGATTACTGCTGAGGAAGATAGAGTGAGTGGATTGAATCGAGATGTGGAAAAGAGTCAGGAGCTGACAAAGGACGAAAAACGTGGGGGATTTGATGTTGATTTAACCGTGGATAATGAATTGATTACGGATACTGGGAAGTATGTTGGTGAGAGTGTGGATGCTGTTGTTAATTTGCCTGGGAATGCGGTTTTAGCGACTCAACGTTCGGCGGATGCCTTGCTTGATTTAGGTAGCAGCATTGCTAAGAACGGCCTGGACCTAGGTGGGGCGATGGATACTTATAATGATAAGACAGCCAGAAACGAGGCCTTGTCTCGTATGACGGCTGAGGAATTGATGATTATTGATAATCCGGAAAACTATAGCGTTAAACAGAAGCTGGAAGTGGCGAATAAGTTTAATGCAGGATATGCAGATGTTCGTGGAATTGATGCGGCGACAGCCTCATTATTTGATGATAAACAATTAAACAAAGACACCGCTGTCGATCAAAAAGGCTTGAATAAAAACGACGTTATTGGAATGACCAACGGTAAAAAAGGTACCGAAATTCATTATGAAGTGGATAAAATTGAAGAAGGCAGCAACTTTATTAAAGTCTTAAATCATGAAGCTAAACGTGGGGACCAGGTTCAGAAAGGGATTAAGAATGACACTAAAGATGGGGTTAGTACTGTTCATGATAAAGATGCTCGAAGTGCTGGTTTAGATGGAAAGGCCGCTTTTGAGCGGGAGATGAGATATAAAGGTGTGTCTGGAGATGATTCGGCGGATTATGTTTATACGCGAACTAAGCAGGATAAATTGTTGATTCAGAATGGAACGTTGAAGGCGGATGCCGTTGAGAATGTGCAGCCCGATATGGTTATAAATGTTCAGCCAGAAAGCGCAGCTGGAAATGGACATGTAAGTGCTTTCGTTCAAAATAAAAAGGGAACATGGTTTAAATTCGACCAAGGAATACCTCCTAATGTTGACGTTGATAGCACCAAAGTCTTACTAAACTATGCCTATCCTGAAGGTATTAGTTTCAGTGAAGTAGATGCTTCATCTGTAGATTCATTAATAAAAAACAAAAGTGAAAACACTATTCGAATTGATACAACTAAGAAGCAAGATGGTAAGATCTTTACAGAGGCTATAAATAAATACTTATCAACAGATGAAAGAAATTATCATTTATGGACCAATAACTGTGTTGATGCTGTTCAAGATATTGCAAAAGCAGGAGATGTAAAAATGCCAATTGATTTTGACCCTAGGCCGAATGAATATTTCAAAAAATTAAAGAAACGATATGATAAATAAATACTTACTATTTTTTATAACTCTTATTTTTCTTACAGCTTGTACTAAAAAAGAGATTGTTCCCTATGAAGCAACCTTAAATGAAGTAAATCTAAAATTCGAAATAAATAAATTTAAAAATTCAAAAGGGTTCTTTAAAGGCAATTTAGTGATTACCAATACATCAACAAAAAAAATCGAATTTAACTATAGTAATATTCGCTTAATAGATAATGAGAAAACGTTACAAGTTTATCTAGATACTCCTGCGAGTGTTTTTCCCATTTTAGAGTTAAAGCCAGATGAAAAAAAGATTATAAATATATACCTTTCTCAAAAGGGCCCTAAAGACAAAGACTATGTCTTACCTGTTAGATTTGTCATTATACAAAAAGAGTTAACGGGTACATTCAACTACGATTAAAAACTCTCTACTTTACTCGTGTTCGTCGTTTCGCCCCAAGCTCCCCACCAGCTTGGGTAGTTGCTGGTTCTAGACTGACTGGCCGCTTAAAAAGCCTTTAATCATGTTCTTTAAATTCTCTTTACGTGTCTCGTCTAGGCCGTTGGCCGTTTTAAGTAGATGGTTTAGTTCGCTGTCGCTGTTGTCGTCATTCGTTAATAGAATGTAGTCGATCGACGGATTGAAGAACTGCGCGTATTTAATCAGAACTTCTGCTCCGGGTAGGCGTTTATCGTTTTCGTATAACGGGATATTCGCTGGCGACATGTCTAGTTCATCGGCTAGTTCCTGTTGGGATAACTTCTTTGTTTTTCGTAATATTAATAGCTTTTGGCCCGTGCTTAAGTTTCGCATTTATAATGGGAATCGCACGAATGAGGGTAGTGTCAACCAGTCTGACTGGTTGAGTCAGCAATATACGAGTAATGGACAAGATAGTATAATTTATACGAACACGAAGAAGGCAACAACCGTGAAGAGTTTTGATCCGTACAAGATTAAAACAGGAGAAGTGGAGACGAATGATACGATGACAACAATAACTACAGAAGTGAATGCCTATTATGGAACAGATTATGATGTTGAGACGATGGCAAAGATTAATACTATTAAGAATGTAGATCAGATAGAAGCAGGGGAAACGATACAGGTTGGAACTGTGGATTTAAATGGTGGGACGTGGAAACCGCCTTATGAAGAAGGGGTTGTTGATTTGGAATACTTTGAGGGGTTGAATGAATCTCAACAAAAAATTACTCATTATCATCGGCGGGTTTTTGAAGATGGGGATATTCCGAAGACTAAGATGGAGTTGGAGAAAAATGAATCTAAAAATTGGACCCCTCCAAATGGAGAGGCTGTAGCTCACAATATTGGTACAAACGGTAATGTTGACTATCGGGGCAAGGGAGATAGATCTAATCAGCAAGCGATTTATGATAAAAATGGAAATTTGGAGACAACGCATGAAAATGGTGGGAGCTATGACTATGTTTCACCCAAAGATGGGCTAAAAGCTCATGCAGATTTAGATGTTGAGCCTTGGTTGACGTGGGGTAATACACCGCAAGATACGACAACTGTGCAGCAGAGACGAGAAGCAATGGCTCAAAAACCAGAAGGTCAGGCTGGTCTAATCTATTTAGATGGTAAAAAGAAAGTAGATCAGACAAAAGAATTTGCCAAAGAAAAGGGGAGTCAAGCAAAAGAGGTTGTCAGTAACGGATGGGAAGTATTAAAAGATACGTTTAAACAAAAACCTGTACCTCAAACTCAAGGAGCGAATTAAATGGGGAAACAAAGACGTCTTCTTTGGCTTGGGGGAACTTTTTTAATTATTTTCTTACTGTTTATCCTTCATAAAGGATATATGAATCGTGGTATACACTTGGCATTTAGTTTGGGACCTTTTAAAGATGGCGTATATCAATATGTTTTTTTAGAAAAATTAAAAATCATATTCAATTATGGCTTTTCAATACTGGGTGGCTCCTTATCGAATATATATTGGAGCTTGGAGGCCGTACCACGATTTTTTAGAGAAAATTGGGATAATCGTATTATTTCTTTGTTTTTTTTCAGTATATCTTTGGGACACATTTATTTTAGTTATCGGTTATTGAAGTATATAACACAATTAGAGCATGTTAAGTGGTATTTGTGGGGCATATGGATAGTTAACAGCTGTATCTGGTTTTTTATGGGTAGTATCATACCTTTATTAATGAGTCTTTAATCCCCTGTTATTTTCCTGAATATATGGAAAAGAACAATGACTTAGCTCAATGTCAAAGAGTTTAAAAGGTCAATGAGTAGAGAGGTATCACTTTCACTAGTACCTATCCCTTTATAGGTAGGGAATTTATAGGCAATGGTTCCATTAAGTGGGCTTGTTATAACCTGTGGATCTATCTCAATTACTTTCTGGGAGATTTTAAAATAATTGTTTTTTGATATTGATATATATTCCAGAAGGTCCCAGTCTTTTAAGTTCTTTTTTTATATAAATAAAGTACAATAAACTAATGATCGCCAAGAATCTTTTTTTTTACTTTTCCATGTGTTTTTTTGGTTTTCTAGCTGAATTTGTAATATCTTATATTGTGGTCATTTTTACTCAAGCTATAACGGGCTCAAGTACATTAGTCGGTTTGAACTTTTTCTTATTATTTTTGCCTTATATCCTTTTTTCATTATTTGCGGGTGTTATTGCAGATAAGTACCCTAGAAAACGTATTTTGTTTATTGCCCAATCGTTTGCAATTTTATTTTTTATATCAATTTACTATCTTGTATCTAATGAACTTATAACTACCGTCCAATTTTTTCCATTTTCAATCTTAATTTTTCTATATGGTGTAGCCTTTTCTTTTATACCTTCATCAGACACCGCGCTACTTGGGCAGGTAGTAGATAAAAAGAATATAGAAAAAGGGAGTTTAATTGTAAGTGTAATGGTGATGTTGGCATTTTGTTTAAACCCTATCTTGACTAGTTTCGTTAAAGAAATAACTTCTTGGGCTAATTTATTTTTACTTCCGGCAGGTTTGTTGGTGGTAAGTAATATCTTTCTATTATTAATTCGAGTTGAAAAACAAGTTCCTATAGAAGAGAAAAGTATATTTCTCTTATTGAAAGATGGCGTTGGTTTAGTTAAAAACAGTAATTTATTAAGAGCCGTTTTTTTATTTACTTTTGTACAAGCTTTTTTTATTATTGGGCCTGGTCAGGTGGTCATCCCTCAATTTTGCACTGAAATTCTTAACCTCTCTGAAATTATGAGAGGTTATATCATGAGTTCAATTGGGGTAGGTCTTTTAACAGGTAGTATAATTATGGCAATTAAAGAGAAAATTGAAGACCGTGTTTCATTAATAATAATTATGTTACTTGCAACTAGTATTTTTTCTTGTTTTATAGTTTTTTCAGTTTCTTTTTGGAGTGCATTTATAATTCTATTTATAACTGGAGTATTTGCAGGCATTTCAGACTCTCTTCTATTATCCTCTATTCAGTTAAATGCCCCTGAAGATAAACGGGCAAGGGTATTAAGTTTATATTTCTTTATAGGAATTGCTTTACCTAGTTTGGGTGGCTTGTTAAGTGGTTTTCTGGTCGATCTGCTTTCCTTGAAAATTTCCTTGATGTTAATGGGGCTTATTTCTTCTATGTTTTTTCTTTTTCAAAGTATTAGACGGCGTTATATTTAGATATGCTTGAAGCTTCTATTTTGATCAAAGAAACGGCTATCTTTATTATTAAAATTTGTGGCAAATTTAGCATTGCTACTATAAATATTAGTTTTAAAGGGGCCTGGTGCAACACTTACAACATGAAGCCCTAGTGATTTGTATTCATGGTATAAACACTCTGAAAGGCCTGCGATACTCGAGATATTTATTGTTTTAGAGCCCTTTTCTATTGTAAGTAATGGCATTGCTGCTTTAGTTAGATTAACTAAGCCAAAGAAATTTGTTTCAAACTGATCTCTTATATCTTTCTCGGAAAGGTCTTCAAAGAACCCCCCAATTCCATAACCAGCCTTGTTTATTAGTACGTCAATTTTTCCATACTTTTTTTTTACTATTTCTATACATTCATTTATTGATTGAGTGTTTCTTACATCGAGCTGTAAATAATCTATATCTTTGTTTTTAGTACTTATTTTTGTAAATCTCTCATTGTTGATATAACAGTACTTGATTTTGAGAGTTCATTTGAGAATAAAAGACCAAATCCGCTTGAATAACCTGTTATGAGAATTATTTTTTTGTTAGTTGTATACGACATGGTTTTTAAAATTTGAACTTAACTAATAGAGTTTAAACTTTTTGAATAGTTAACCAATAAATAACTTATTTATTATCTTGGAAAATAAATTAAATGGTAGTACCTGTTTTAAAATATATTCAAATATTGCATTCTTTCCAACAATATATCTATATTTTGGGTTTTTCATATTGATTATTTTTAGAACTAATTTAACCACTATTTTGGGATCTTCTAAATACTTTTTAACTAGTTTATTTTGATTAATTAAAAATCTTTTTGAGGATTCATAAAATCTACTGTTTTTATTATGAAAATTTGTTGCAAGTTTAGCATTGCTTGTATAAATATTTGTTTTAAACGGTCCTGGTGCAATAGACGAGACGTGTAAACCGATGGGGGCATACTCGTGATAGAGACACTCTGAGAGTCCTTCTACAGCCCATTTGCTTGATGTATAAGCGCTTAAGGCAGGTGAGCTTGAAATACCAGCAATACTTGAAATATTGATGATTTTCGAACCTTTATTTTTAGTGAGTAGTGGTAGTGCTGCTTTCGTGACATTAACTAATCCAAAAAAATTTGTTTCAAACTGTTTTCTTATATCTTCTTCAGAAAGATCTTCAAAAAAACCGCCAATGCCATATCCAGCATTATTAATTAATACATCTATTTTTCCATATTTATTTTTTACTATTTCTATACATTCATTTATTGATTGAGTGTTTGTTACATCGAGCTGTAAATAATCTATATCTTTGTTTTTATTACTTATTTTTTGTAAATCTCGCATTGTTGATATAACAGTACTTGATTTTGAGAGTTCATTTGAGAATAAGAGGCCAAATCCGCTTGAACAACCTGTTATGAGAATTATTTTTTTGTTAGTTTTATGCGACATGATTTTTAAAATTTGAGGGTAACTAATAATGGTTAAACTTTTTTTAATATTACATAGCAAAAGTCGTCAAAATAAGTATCCTTAGTAAATTCATTTAGGCTTGCATTTAATTTATGTTTTATATCCGTTGCAGTGCCACCAGCTTCTTTGATGAGTAGTTCTTTTGTACGTGGTTCACCGTAGGCGTCCCCAGAACTAATACCATCTTTAGGGGCTTCTATAATACCGTCTGAGTAGGTAAAGAGAATGTCACCTTTATTTAATTCGCAAGAGTCTTCTTTAAATTCTTCGAGGGGGAGTACAATTTCACCAATACTCATTAAAAAATGATCAACGTCTAATTCTTGTATCTCTTTTGTTTTGGCCCTATATAAATAGAGTTCGTTATGATGTCCCGAATAAGTTATTTTATCGTCTTTAAGTTTTATGAAAACTATTGAAACAGGAAGTTTAGAACGTACCCCTTCTAGTTCTTCTGTAAGGATAGTATTCGTTTGGTAGTTTAGTTCCCTGGTACTTATGTCTGGGTTGTTTTTGATGACAGTATTTACGATACTTCGTACCTTTAAGGCAATTATACCTGAAGCAAGACCATGATCTACTGTATCTCCAAGAATAATATACGTAGAGCCGCTTTCTTCAACTTCAATTAAGTCGTAATAGTCTCCTCCAACTTTTTCAGCGGCTTGGTAGTGCCAGTCAATATCATAATTTGGAATGGAGGCTTCTTTAGGCAGCATATCTTCTTGCATAGTTTGAACAACATCAATAGCTGCGGATTCAAGTGATTTATTGAGTCGAACAATTGTTGCAGGGATTTGTTTTTGTATCGTGTTAAATATGAATAGATCATGATCGTCATACTTTTCTTGAATGTCTTTTTCACCTACAAGAATAAATGCCAGCAATGAGCCTTCAGAGTGACATGGTATTACGATTCTTATTTTATTTTTGTTTAACTCTTTATTTAGCTTATTACTAGTACTATCTTTGTCTGTTTTGAATGTGGTTTCTTTTTTTTGGCAGTCTTTAACAAGCAAATCTTTCTGGGTTAATACTAACTTTCCTTTTATGGTTTTATTATTTTTAAAATCCCAATTTTCATAGCTGTCTGAAGGCATTCGTTTGACATCATAATTTAAAGGGAAAAATACCTGAACATTTGAAATTTCCATATGTTCATCAAGGACTTTAAATATTGTAGCAATAGATTCTTTGAAATTATTACACCCTGTAAAGTTTTCAATTATTTTTAAAGCTAACTCTTCTACATCATAGGCTTCTTTTAAAAATAGCCGTTTTGCTGATGATTGTAGCTTAATACGGAGTTGGTTGTAATTTGATCCTATTATTATTATATAAATTAAAGAGATTATGTAGCTAGCGGTGAACCCTAATTTAATGGGTGAATACAGCTGATATATTGTTATTGGAATTAATGTAGTAAAAAAGATTATTAAGTAAGTGAAAATAGTTGAAATAGATTTAGAAATCACTGGTGCAGTTTTTATAAACCGGTATTTAAGAATTGAGTAGAAAATGGGAAAGAGGAAAAATAATGAGAATAAACTAGTAATATCGTCAAAAATTGCTATACCTAATCCAGAAAGAACTACAGCTGATAATGTAGTAAAAAATATAAATAAACTAAAGCCACATAGTAAGTTTTTAATACTTTTTCTGTCTTCATCTTTTGTGGTTTTATATTGTTTAATAAACCCAAATATTATAAAGATAACCATCAAGCACCAGTAAATCGACCAATGCAAAAAACCAAATCCAAAATCCATAGTGTATGCATCATATGCTTTTATAACTATTTTTGAATTACTCGCTAAGTATATAAAATAAATAATAGGTAGAAATGGAAGCCATGTAAATTTGTTTAAAAAACTATTCTTTTCTGGGAAGTTTGCAATGAAGAGGTTAAATATTGCAAAAAAAACTATTGGAGGTATAAATACAATATTTAATAAAAAAATGGTTGGGTAAACAATGGAAAGATCTAAAATCTTGTAAGATATTGCTAACGAAATCCCCATAAAGAAAAAAGAAATATTAACAGTGTTTTTTCTATCAAAGTATAAAGGAAGAGACGTTAAAATGAGGATTATTGCTAAAATAAAATAGTTTAAAATTAACATTAAGCTACTTTTTCAGTTGTTTTTTTTAAAGATATTTCCTTACTAAGTTCTCTAAAAAAGCCAAGAACAATCTCAATTTGTTCATCAGTATTATCAGAGGTTACAGAAAATCTGAGTCCACTCCTTTCAACAGGTACAATCGGAAAAACACCGGGAGATAGTAACAGCCCAACGTCCCAAGCTTTATTGGCGGCCTTAATTGTTAAGTCTTGATTACCTAAAACGACATATACTATAGGAAAATATTTTGTATTTTCTACTGTAAATCCTAAATTTCGAATTCCATCTACTAATTTTTTAGACATTTTATATATTTTATTTCTTAAATCATTTCCGATTTTTGAGTTAACTTTAAGTCCCGTAAGCGAGCTTGAAATAGTTGCATTTGGTACAGGCCCAGAAAAAATGTAGGGTGATGCTGTACGAATTTTATTTCTCATTTCTGAAGAGTTGCACGTAATAAAAGCAGCGTGAGACGAGTAAGCTTTCGAAAGTCCTGCTATGTAAAAAATAGGTTCTTTTTTAAGATCCAGGCCGAAGTATGAATGAATTCCATTTCCTTTATAACCATATTCAGAATTGGCGTCAGGTGACTCCCCTAATATTCCAAATCCATGTGCATCGTCCATATATATAATGGCATTGTGTTCTTTTGCTATTTTACAAAGTTTTGGTAGATTTACAAAAGTACAATTCATTGAATAAACACCGTCTACAACTATAATTCTGGTAGGGGCGTCTTTGTATTTTTTTAATAATAAAGTTAAATGATCAAGGTTGTTATGTTCATAATGCTCATACTTTGCGCCCCGTGTTCTGCATAATTCACTGGCTTCTTGTAATGTTCTATGTGCATAAATATCCTCAAGAATCACTCCGTTTTCACCAGCTAAAATAGGTAGTACTCCCATATTAAGAACCCCTATACTTGGGAAAAGAACAGAATATTTCGCGCCAACTAATTCGGCTAACTCGTCTTCTAATCTAAAATAAGGTTCTGTTGATGCTACGGCTCTTGACCAACTTGGATGGACACCCCATTCGTTTAAAAATTCAGGGATTGCGTCAATTATTTCTTGATTGAAATCAAATCCAAGGTAGTTTAGTGAAGAGAAATCTATAATTTTTCGATTATTGATTTCTAAAACTCGTTTGTCTTGTTTGGTAACTAAACAGTCGACTTGAGGTAATTGGTCTCTAAGCTTGATTAGCTGAGTCATTGCCTCAGAATCTGTTGCTCTTGTCGTTTGGTTAACGCCTTCGGCTTTCTTTTCATCAATAATTTTGGCTAAATTTATTAAATTTTCCGAACTTGTTATGGCATCAACGGTAATTTGAACTCTAAATTTTTCGTAAATTTCAGGTATTAGTTGATTTAGTTGAATTGAATTTATACCAAGTGCTGATAAATCTGAGTTAATGGGAATCTGTTTTTTGTCCAAACCTAATATATTGGATAACACATCAATAATTTTGAAAATTGTTTGATTTTCAGTTCCTAGCTTATTTAGAAGTTTCTTCCTTTGATCAGGTGATAACTTTTCTAAGGCAATATTATTTGTGTGCATAGTGTTTTTATTTATTCTTTCTAACAGGAGTTATCTTTTCTATATTCCTATATAGTACCAAAATTTAATTAGGCCTACAAACTACTGTACTTACAGTCTAAATTTATTGTTTTGATAGTAATTTTGATAATAAAGGGTAAGCATTTTCAAAGCTTAATTTTAGTCTAAACTCTAGAGCCCCCCAAAGGCAAATAAACACTAAACTTCATCGACATATCGCGGCCATCTCAACCGTTTCTTTGTAACTGCTCTTAAATTGCTCAATAGGCTTTGCCTTTTGTATGGCCTACCCACCTCTTTTGCTATTTTCTCCAAATAACGTATTTCTTCGTCAAAAAAACTAGGGTGGGGGACCGCCTTATTTATACACAACAAGCCCACAACATTGTCTTCTTCAACTTCTTCTAAAAAATATGTCCAGAGATTGAGCGGTTCGGACTATGAATCTGAATCGAGCAGCTTCAAGGTTTTGAAGCTCTTTGATCTTCGTGTCAATTCTGTAAAGAGAGAATCTGTCTCTTGTCAGTAGAATCCCCTGTATTAATTTATGGGGAGACTAAGGACGTAGTAATTCTATTACTTGATTCTTTAAAGCACCGTATCTTTCCTCTAGTTCGTTTGGGTTTGTGACAGCATTAACCTTGATATCATATTTTCAGTGGGGTAAACAGAAAAAGAAAACGAGTCGAAGATAAAGGCCCAATATCCACTTATGTATCCTCTTAAAATAATAATAGTTTAAACTTACTAAGATTAGTATATGATCCCTCAACTGCTGTAATTGCATTTTCTAACCCAGGTGTATCTGTAGTTAATTGTCCTTTTAAATTTGTATTAGCAAGTACCTGTCTTTCTAGCTCATTATATACTATGTCTTGAAATTCTGGTTTGAGTGTAGGATACTCGTTAATCTCTTTTTCACCCTTCATTACATGTTGAAGGCGTATTTCCTCAAAAAAATGAGTTAGCATATTTTGATCTGTTTTGTGCATTTTCTGTTTTTTTGTAAAATCAATATCTTGTATCAATTGTGTTACAAGTCTTTCCTTATTGGTGTCATCAGGAATACCGCCTAAATACACTTCCATTTGACATAGCGATATCATCTCAAATGCCTTAGCTAAATTCAGATTTGAACTCTTCTGAATCAGTTTAAGGTTGGCTACCTTTTCCACCTCGTTAAATCCAGAAAAAATCTCTACTATCGCTTTGAAATCTTGTACGTTTTTTGTTCCAAAAACGGATATTTTATCCCTAAACATTTCTATGGGTTGTTTCTGGTTACCGCTGAATATTATGGGGTTACGTACACCCGTGCCGTTTGACTTAGGTTCTTGGTGTGATGGTTTTATTGATGCTCCTCCTCCTATCATTATGTCCTCCTTATATTATTGTACATAAGCACCTGCCCTTGCTTCAAGGTCGTCTAAATATATGTGAAATAAATCTGCCGTTGCTGTAGAGGTAAGCGATCCTACATCATCTGGTAGAAACCCTCTTGTCTCAAGATAGTTACTAAACCCGGGGCACTTTTTATAAACTTCAGCAAAAGTATCATAATTCTTAAAGGTTCCCCCTTGCTTTACCTGATAGATCTTATTATTGGCATCTGTAACCCCTTTCAGTTCTTTTTTGTATTGTGCTAGTTTAGGCTTATCATCAGTGCTCTCTGGAAGTGATTTAGCAATTAAAATTAATGTTCTTTCTGCATATTTTGAACTACCCTTTATATGTTCCTCAGCTTTTATTACGTCATGAGCCGCTTGGTTTAAAGACTTATCAGAATTAAATAGCCCCGTCGATTTTAAGTTCCCATTATATCTCAACTTAGTATCAAGTTCCCCTAACCGGCTGGAATATGGCTTTTCATGTAACATCTTAAGGTAATCTCCTCCATTTTCTAGGGCACCAGCACTAGCCCCCTTTTTATCAGCTAATATAGGAAAATCACCTTCGCTCATACCCATCTGTAAACCTGCTACTACATGCACTATTGTTGATTGAGCATAATACGGTTCGTTTGCAAACAGTAAGGCATTAGATTGTCCATATATTACTTGTAATTCTTGTGCTTCGATCTTCTCTTGTGACGCACCCACTGTCTCTAAGTTCACCAGTAGAGTATAGGCCATTTTTACGACCTCTAATTTTTTTTCATACAGCCTATTCATAGCGACTAGCTCTTTTTCATCTTTCTCCATTCCAGGAAATTCAACTTCCACCTTCAAAAATTCTGTATTTATTTCATCTTCTCTTATCTGCATTTTTGTCCATGCCTCACTGTAATCAGCTTTTGCAGCGCTCCTCTCACCCTCTGGCATATGTTTAGTATGAAGAGTAACCCATTTGTCAAAATTCGCCTTAGCTTTTGCTGGACTACCAGAAGTATGAAGCTCATACTGCGCACGCTTTATAGTTGCATTTATTCTCTGTGAACTACTCCATTCAGTATAGTTTTCAGTTCCTTTTGTTATCTTAACCCCTTTTTTTAATGCTAAATGAGAGGAATAGAAATTGGTGTCAAATACAGTCCCGGCCTGTTTACCATCAAATAACTGCGCTACACAATCATTTAACTCCTTTACTATTGTTAATTGACTGATTGAATCATAATCTTGATTTAGGGCGATTGAAAAGTCTTGAACCATATCCATTTGTAACTGCCTAATATCATAGAGCATTTGTTCACCTCTATTCTTCATATCCTTTATTAAATTTGGATTACCATTAAAATCCACTGTTGCTTTCAGAATATGTTTTTTTATTTCCTTTTTTACAGTAAACCAATTGTTACCGCACTTTTTCATCATCCTTAGCGCATTTTTTCTCAGCGCTGGTGTCAGTTCTCTATTAAATGAGGTTCTTTCTGAGGTATCCGGCGATTTGCCAAAAGGCCTTGAGTCTCCCACCAATGACTCAAATAGGGCAGCCGTTGTATGTTGGGCCTCCTCATTTTTAACCGCATCTACTTCAGCTTTATATAACTTTATTTGTCTCTCTTTGTTAGATGTGCCACCTTCCGTCCGTGTATCTAGCCCTGACCCTTTATTAGTTACTGTGTAATCACGATCGGAATTGGGGTTAGTAGATCCACATGCATTCACATCCATGCCTGTTTCTTTCATTTTCTGCATAAGCACTTTACGAACTTTGGAACCTCTGATTTCTGACGGCATTTTTGTTGATTCGAATTTTGGTTCTGCTGTACTTACTCTTTTCAGTGCCATTGCTGATGTTGTTTCTTTTACTGGCGCTGTTGCTTTTGGTTGCTCACCTATTGATACTGAACTAAGTATTATAACTGCTTCGCCCAAGATATTGTTAACTGATTTACCAGCTGTGCGTTCCAACTCATCTTCCTTGGTTACCTTAGTTACTGAGTTTGTGGCCACCGTGAGTTTCATTCCGCCTATAGGCCTACCCATGCCTTTTCTCCTTCACTTTTTTCACCTTAACTATCATCTTAGTGTGATTGACATCTTCAATGACCTTTTCTAAATAGGACGCAAATCGTTTGCTATAGTCTTTTGACTCTGCTCCATTTACCTTTACGCTATTATTTTCATAGGTGAGTGTATACTCCGTTTTTGAAGCAGCTGTTTTTCGTACTAAATGGATTTGCTTTTCATCTATACGTACTAAGACATTAACTTCTTCCTGTTTTTTGCGCTGTGATACTTCCAAATAATGACCGGGGCCACCTAACTTGGCGATCTCCTCTTTAAATAGGGCTGCTAAACTTGATATAGTCGAACTAGCCGCTGTACCTGACTCATTGTCTGTGTCCTTTTCAACTCTCTGACCCTCTACTGTAGAGGAAAGCATGTGTTTAACAGAAGCCCTTCTTTGTTCGGATATATTAATACGTCTATAACCGGGTGGGTTTTTTTGGGGATCCTCTTTTCTTTTTAACTTGACATCATACTTTTCTTGATGTTCATTTCTTGATGTTTTCTCAGTATTTTTATGGTCATTAATTTTGTGATAGACAGAGGTTATGAGTACCTTATTTTCTTCGCTTTTGTTTCTTTCTAGAATCGTTAGGATCTCTCTAACTTCTGCCATTCGATTATGTGCAAAGAGCTTTTCTATGATTAATTTTGTAAGTAATCGCTTAAGTTTATTGTTTATAGGATCTATTTTTTTTACTATTCCTACTGCCAATACATATTGTTGTTTATTTATATATAGAGTGGCTATTTTGGCAGCGAGTTGATATTTAAGAGGATCCTTTTGAGAACTTAAAAGAGCCTCTACTATTTTAAATGTTGCTTTATATAACATAAAAGACACTAGTTTTAGAGCTACTCTTTCAACAAATAGGAGTGCCTTTTTATGGTCTGGATCCGTTCGATCTCCGGTTCTTTTGGCCGCTTTAATTCCTTTGATAATAAGAGGTTTAAGTTGAGCGTAGATTTGTTTCCTTTTACTTTGTATTGAATTTATATTTTCTTTCATTTTTCCATGCACAAAAGAGAGCTCTATTTCAGAGTCATCTTTTTTTTGATCTATTACTATATGTCTTTTTTTCATACTTTTTCTCTTTATAGTACTCATTTCATCATGTTTCTATACTTGATTTATTCCCCTTTATACTCAAAATTAAACCTTTCCTTTACTATTCAGGGGCCTTAAACCAGCCTCATCTTTATTTTTTATAGTTTCTTAGGTATATCGGACGTGTTTTATTCGTTGTATGGATTGGCGGTTGTCAGGCGCCTGTTATTTCGCTTCTTAACCATCACTTTGTGGGTTTTTTGAGAGGAAGAGAGGATAGTGTAGATTATGACTAATATCTTTCATCAACTCACGTTTTAATTTAGGTAAGCATTGAAAAATCTTAACAGATATTTTTGTTCTTTTTTCCTCGCTTTGATTAAATTCTTTTGGACCAGTAAGCAGGGTTGGTCTTCGGTTCAAAATTATTTTCCGAGTGTAAACATATTGATTTAAAGGATTGTAAAAAAATCACAAATGCAGGGTTAGCTGAGTTTAAAATCTTGAATCCAACGTGTGAAATTTATGGCAGATAGTCACCTACTATAGGTATACCTCACCTTATATTTTAACAAAACATAACTGGGTACGTTTAAAATAAACGAGTATCGCTACTAGTAAATAAGATTTTATAAATGTTTCCTAGGTAAGTTTCGTAGCTAGGACCTGAATCTGTACCTGAAGCTATCGATAGGATGTTTGTTATGGTTTCTGTATTGTCATGCGTATCATACTCAGTGACAAGTAAGGATATGGTCTTTTTTGCATGTGCAACGCCATCAATTTCTACTAGGCTTACTGCGCCAAAAGCGCCTTCACCTAAACTTTTAATATGTTTGGCATCTACTACAAATGCACTTGGTTTAAAGGTGTCGCTCTCACAGCTTCCCTTTTAGGTGGTAAGTGTCCGTGTCTAGATTTTTAAACTTTTGGTAATGTGCTTTTTGCTAATTTTTGTTTGATTGGTGTTAACTTCCCGCCCATTCCTAGTGGTAATGAGGCGCCTGGGCCTGCTGCTGCCATAAAATTGTCCCCTCCTAAATATTAAGAGAGGTGCCCAGTTTTATGGTCTAGTTAAACGTAAATTTATCCTAATCGAAGTTGCTTAACTATTTTAAAGTTAGTCGTTTTGTAGTTCGTTGCTATTTTTTCGGTAGTCCAGCCAAACTCAAATAATCTGTAAATATCCATGCTTGTAAGCTCAGAATAAGGCTTTTTACTTATTTTATTTACAGTGCCCTTTAAGTTTTTTCTGCGTTCAACGTTATGGATTCCATAACCACGTTTAGCTGAACTTGATTTACTGCTAGATCTACCACTAGATTTATTATTAGATTTGAAAGCCATTATAATTCCTTTTTAACAATTCATTTAATTTTAGCGTAAATGTTGTCGTGACTGTCTTTAGCATTGCTGATTTTAGTCACAATTAACTCAATTGATGATAACTTATTCTTAGTGTTTATGACACCTTTCTGATGCTTTTAATTAATTGCGCCACAATACAAATTACATTTCTGTGACCTGCAAAAACCAATTAACGTACACTCGCTGTCATTAGCTAATTGGTACGCTTCGTTTGTGGGAGCTACTCGCGAAATTATATGGCGAATTCCAAGACGAAGTAGAGTGCTCACCAAGGGCTTGTCTAGTTTTGAAGAACATAAAAACCATTGGTTATTAGCAACGCTCTTTTTATTTAAAAATTGTCCAATAGCCTTATAACAAGCCTGAATGCGTTCGATATCTTCAGAAAAATAGAACAGCTCTTTTTCATCTGCAAACGACGCGCTATGTGTGATAGCACTTTCTTTAAACATTAACGCTTGGTCTTGGAAGTCGTACATCTTGGAGTACAGTTTTTCGGCTTGAATAATATAATTACTTTTTAGTGGGCCATATTTGACTTCGCCTAAAGTAGGCTTGGTGTCTATTTTGACGAGGTTCTCATGTATTTTTATCTCGGTAATATCGTCAATACTATTAATGGCACCCGTATGAAAGGCAAACCCAATCATCATCTCTTTTACCGTTGAAGGTACACAAATAAATGACGTCTCTATTCCGTTCAGCTTTAATATAAACTCACGGTCTATTATTAACTGATCTTCTTTTTTCTTTCTTTGTTTTCCAGAGAGTCTCTGGACTTTAATTCGTTGGATCCACATTTTATTTATTACACTTCTATTATTATTAAGGTTTGATCGTCTTTAATCTCTTGGCCTCTAGAAAATACTTCGGCCTCTTTAAATAATAAGTCTTTTACCTCTTCTATTGCAAGGTCAGCCGTTTCTTTTAAAAGCGTCTTCATGCGTGCTAATCCATAAATTTCGCCCTCTATATTATTAGCTTCAACAATACCATCTGTATACAAAATGAGTCGATCCCCAGAATGTAATTGAAATTTTTTCTCCTTGTATATCTCATCTTCAAACATACCTAAAAACACACCCTCAGCCTCCAATGCTGTGATGTCTTTGTTCTTGTGTAATACCAACGCCGGGTGATGTCCCGCTTTTGCATACTTAAATTCTAAGGTATCCGTATTCAAGAATCCAAATAAACACGTTAAATGACTCACTCTAGAATTTGTAATGAACTTTCTTATATCTTCATTCGCTTTTGTTAATATATTTCCTGCTGAATTGTTTTGGGTCGCTATCTTGTCAATAAGCCCGGCAGAAAGTGCCATAACCAACGCCGACGAAATACCATGTCCGGCCACATCGCCAATAGCCACTCCTAAATAATTTTCTTGCTCTTGTGTATATTTTATTACGCCCGGTAACGCTTCTTTCTCGTCTTGTACTGATGTGTAATTTACTTTGTCTATAAACGTGTAAAAATCTCCGCCTATAGACTCCGCCGGAATACATTGTTTCGTTATTTTTATATTTTTTAGGTTTGGGTTTTCATAGGATATTAAGGCTTGTTGCACTCGTCTTGCGATGTCTAGCTCGTTTTGATGCTCCGTGGCTAGGGGTTTGTCTTTTGTTTGATCTTTTATTTGTGTACTGGCTACTTTTTTTTGTGATTTTTCTTTTAATAAATTTAGACCCAATACCGCACAAATTACTATCGTACTCACTAGATAGGCTTCTTTTGCATAATTTTGACTATAAGCTACCAAGCTTACCACTAAAATTATGGCGATTAGTATAAAATATTTTACTTTTTTCATGTCTGTAGATTATACCACGCTGTAGCTTGATGGGGGCATTGTTTTGTCTCTGTTTTTATGCTTTTTTATTAATTTCTTTTTTGCTTTAGGATGACAATCTTTGTTTTTTTTTGTACACTATATTTCTACTTTTTAGGGCGGCATGGCCAAGTGGTAAGGCAGAGGTCTGCAACACCTTTATCCCCAGTTCGAATCTGGGTGCCGCCTCCATCAAAGACTTCATAAATCGCAACATGCGCTCCTAAGCAAAAGCTTAACTACACCGCTACGTTGCACTCCGCTTTCCTGTAGTCTTTACTTTTCCTTAGAAACGCCTGTTGCGATTTATGAAGCCTTTGATCCTTTTTTTACTTTTAGTTGAATTTGGTTTGTTCGCTCCTTTTAGTCGCATTTTGTTTTTTTTGTGAATGTTTTTTTGTTTCGTCGCATTACTTTTAGTTGAATTTGGTTTGTGTGCTCCTTTTAGTCGCATTTTGTTTTTTTTTGTACATCTTAAAAAACAATAAGGGGTTTGAAGTTACATTAGAAATGCTCTTGATTTCAATTGAGCATGTACTTTTCTACAGACAGGGGAGATTTGAAGAAAATATCCTTATATCCTTAGCTAAGCAGGGATTTACGTTATCGCCTCAATCTAAGTTATTTGTAGAAACTACAAACTATACAGCAAGAATCGTTGGTAAAACTTTTACCAAATTAGTCGATGAAGGTGTAGTTGATAAAGAAGAAATGGGATATTACGTTTCAGATGTTTTACTGAAATTAATGCTATTTTCAAAGCTACTAGAAATATCAAGCATGTGCCCTTTTAATCTCAGGTATAGATAGCCAAAAAATGGTACTTCGAATAAGAGAAGGAAAACGAGGTAAAGATAGACTTACCCTTTTATCCGACACAACATTAACCGTATTACGAAAGTATTGGAAATTATATCAACCTAAACATCTACTGTTTCCTGGGCAGAAGGCAGAAACGCACATTACGCCAAATATCGTTCGTCAATCATTCAGAAAAAGTGTAGAGAAAGCTGGGATTACAAAAAACATATCACTACGAGCGATGCGAGCTATAGAAATATGCCGAACTGTAGAGTTGGGAGGGCGTATGCTTAGATGTGACGCCTGTGACGTTGAACGCCCTGAATACAATTACATTGCCCAAAATGTCAGTTTAGTAGAACTCAGAAATGGATTGAGGCCCGGAGAAAAGAGATTTTACCGATCGATTATTTCCATGTGGTGTTCACGATACCTGCCAAACTTAACGCTTATTGAATTGGGGAAAGACCCTCGCCATTTGTGAGCTACATACATGGGGCCAAACATTAATATTTCATCTTCAATAAGCACTAAAGACTTTCTTGATGTGGTTTTATATATATTCTACTTTTATCAATATTTCAGCGTTCGAAAAGTCATCTGTTGTGAATTTTCCAATGAGAATGTTTTTTCGATATGTGTTATTTCCATTGCTCCATTCTGTATGAATATAAATACTGGAATTTTTTATTATTTTTAGGTACTATAGATCTTGATTTTCTAATATTATTAAGGATTAACTTTATGCCAGGCTTATCAGTCGGAAATACTATATTTATTCCTCATTCTGTTACTGTGAGTAACTCTAAATCTATATATAGTACTTTAAATAAAGCGCTTCTTTTGCTCACTAACACTCCTAATAAGGAAGAAGCGAGTGCTTTTTTTCGAGCGCTAGACACACTAAAACCAAAGATGACAAGCGTAGAGTTTAACAATCTTGATAGAAGAATAAAGACATTGTCGGAGCGTCAGGGTTATATTAAGGCGTAACTTTTTTTTCATATATAATAATAGGCTCTTGTAAACCACTCTTTCCAACTGTGCCATTAAATTGACCTACTATATCTGGAACTACGGCATCTTTTTCACTTTTTGTAATAGCCATTTTTGTAACAAAATATCCTTCTATACCTATAGAAGGGATTCCTTCAATTCGTGTACCATCTATATCTACATGAAACCCATGGTTTTCTAATAACTGTTGGATCAAAGCTATATCTTCTTCTTTATGTTGAGTATCAGGAAAACATCGATCAATATAAAGGGTTCCACAATGATCAAGAGAGGAAAGCGCCTCTTGTAAAGCTAAAAGAGGATGTGCCAAATGCATCCAGGTCATGTTTGAAAAAATAAGGTCAAATTTTTTGTTTTCAACAACAGTGCTTAGTTCATGTGCATCTCCAAGTATAAATTTAAGAGTACCCCCATTAGATATATTCTTTGAAATCTTTGGGTTTTGATCCAACCATGATTTATAATGAGAACTATTCTCGTCATAAATAGGCAAACTAAAGCGACAAGCTCCAATACCATAGCAAGATAACTTTTTTCCTTGTTGATATTGGTTTGAAAAAAGAGTTGTAAGCGTATGTCCGGTTGCTGAACCAATTTCTAAAACTGAGGTACGCCAATTTTTTGAAATTAGGGCCTTAACATGATCCGTTAGAGATGCTCCATTAAGATATAAATCATCTGGTTGACCATGTCCTCTAAAAATGGAACTTTCAATCCCTCTATTGGCCGTAATAAAGCGCTTAGAAACAGCGCCTTCAACGGTATTACCATGGGCTAAATTAGCTGCCTTTGAAAGAAGATTCATAACAGAGGACTCATTATGTGAATCTAATTCTTTTTGTCTTTTTTCTGGTGCTCCTTCTTTTGATTCTAATACTACTGCTGGTGCTAGTTCTACTCTTTGTCT